>JACCDL010605610.1_pt1 | contig 50469 bp, 61 predicted proteins | sample 7441931 | NCBI WGS metagenome assembly JACCDL01 (sample SAMN15323437, study PRJNA562643) | freshwater metagenome | isolation source: river surface water | place: USA:Blue River Watershed | collected 2017-08-16
GAAAAAACTTCTCTCCATCGGCGTTCTTTTATTAGTCGCTATTACATCATTTGGTCAATTGACAATTAGTCAATCATTAACACCTTCAACAGGTTTGAAGGTTGGAGATACTATTACTGTAAAGTACAATCTAACAAAGGGTCAAGTGATTAAAAATCCACGTTACCTTTGGTTTAGATATCAATTCAATAATAAGGCATTAGCGTATGTTTCTACAACATTTAACCAAGGAACGTCAGCACAAACATTCTATACAGGTTGGAATAACTATAAATTCACATTCAATGGCGGTGCGAGTGATAATGATTTAAATGTTCAATATGGTTTAACACCTTGGAACTATTCTGTAAATGCTGATTGGAATGTTGGTCAATTGACAGTTCAAAGAGCTGACGCTTCTATTAGTGGATTAATTGCAACTCAGAAGTATGTCTTAAAAGACCAAAACACTTACAACAATATTTTCAAAATAGATTTAGCAACAGGTACGGACACAACAGGTGCGAATGTTGGTACTATCTATGGAGGTGGTTGGTCATCATTATCAGGTGTTGTTGGTAACACATCACAATTTAAAGTAAAAGTTTTATATCCGCAAGGATACACCATTACTGACCATTCGGTTCAATTGATGAGATTAAAATCAAATGGTAGTGGTGAAATTGATTGGTCACAACAACCTATTGCACAATTACCTTTAGATGCAAGTGGTGAAGCTCTTTTCACAACACAAGTTAAAGTTGGAGATTCGGTTGGTGTGTTTGTGGGTCCTGCGTTTCAAAAAAGTTGGATGAGTAATATCGTAACTGTATCCGACGCATACAAAGCATTCTTAGGTCATTCTCAAACTGATATTAGTGGAACTGCAAACTTCTTTACTTTACCGGTATTAGAAAAGAAAGTCGGTAAAGTAACTAACAATATGAACGCATTTGGTGAAGGGGATTCATATGCGTTATTTGCTCACGTAATGGGTCAAAATATGGATTCAAATGCAATGATTCCGACACCAACATCAACATCGGTTAGATGGTATAGTGGTTTATTAAATCAAAGTTGGTTAGATGGTGTAGTAAAGAATAGAGTATTGATTGATTCTCCAATAAAAGAAGTATATGCTGTGTTTGCATGGGGTGGTGACTTAAACTGGTCACATTCATCAGACCCATCAGTAATTGCATCTAAAATAACTGCTGGTCAATATACCAATTCAGTAAATGATATTCAAACAAACTCAATTAAATCTATGAGTTCAAATGCCCCTATGGCTTATCAAACAGAAGCTGTTGAAAAAGCAACATTGGGAATTACATCTACATTAGAGGGTGGTAAGGTTGTATTAACAACGACTTTAACAAAGTCAGAATTGGCTGGTTTACAAGTAGTGATGAATTATGACGAATCTAAATTAACTTTAGATAATATCATATTTGATTCGGGTTCTACAATTACAAACTTTTCTACACATAAAGACGGTAGATTAACATTTGGCTCTATTGACCAATTGAAAAGTGCAAGAATTAAAGTAGGTACACCGTACAAATTAATATTCACACCAAAAACTACTTTAACAAATACCGCCGGTTTATTCTACTTTGTTTTATCAGATGCTGTTGATGCGAAAGGAAATAAAGTTGATTTAATCGTCGAGTAATATGAGGAAACTATTAGTAATATGTTTTTTACTAATTTCATTTTTAGGGTTCGGACAGAGTGTATCTGCTCCGGACTCTAAATCATTTTTACCGTCAACCGCAGGACAAGATGCTAGTGGGTTTGTTTTAAATGGTTTTAGTTCTACTGCAACACTTTTAGCATCAATCAGTTTAGTAAATCCACCATCAGGTACAACATTTGTATTAAACACCACAACAGGTTTAACTGCTGCAAGTGGATTTATATTATCGGGTAATAAGACTCGTTTAGTGGTAACGGGAACAATGGCTAATATTAATACCGCATTAGCGTCTCTAAAAGTAAACACAGGTTCAATAAAAGGTAATGTTACATTATCGGTGGCCGCAACTGTGAACCCAACAGGATATTTTTATAATGGAGTAAACGGACACTTTTATAGACCAATATCGTCAGGTGCAACATATCCTAACGCTAAATTATTATCATCACAACAAACATTCAAAGGACAGCAAGGATATTTGGTAACAATAACTTCTGCAGATGAAGATGCATTCATATTCAATAATGTTCCTCAATCTCAAATATGGTTCGCATTAACTGATGAGGCAGTTGAGGGTCAATGGAGAATTGATGCTGGTCCTGAAAATGGAACTCTAATCAAAACTTCAAATGGTCAAACTGCCGGAAACATAGTTGGACAATATAACAATTGGGCAGGTGGAGAACCAAACAACAGTGGTAATGAGGATTATGCCGTAACTAAATGGAATGGTTCCCAATGGAATGATTTACCGGCTGGTTTTGGTAATCCTTATGTTGTTGAATTTGGAACTTGGACTAACCCTGATGATGCAACGTTCACAGAGTTTTATACGAATTCAGTGACTCACTCAAATGGTGAAGTTTTAACCGCAAGATTCAATATCGATTTTGGTGGTAATGTAGATGAAACTAAATTTTCGGCTAAATCAAATACTTTTGTAAACAACGTATGGGGTGTAACAAATAACACTTCAAGATTAATAAGTGGATTAGGTAAAGTAGATATTACTAATGATTTGGATACAACTAAAATAACTGATGGATATAAAGCAACTATAACTCCAGGACAAGTTGAGTGGTCACTTATAAATCCATACGAAACATCAAGAAACGGACACAGATTACAAATTGACGAAAGGGTGTTCAGTGGAACGGGTATTAATTTAAACACAATAAAATATGTAAAATTATTTGACATATATGAAGGTCCGATTAATCCTATGGATTTTAACGGATGGTGGAAACAATGGGTTGTACCCGGAAATATTGATTTAACTAATAAAGTGTCAACAAGTTCATTTCAAAGTAATATACGATTACAAGATGGGTGGTACGCGTTTAAAGCAGATTATTCATTTTCACCAGTATCGGTATTCAAACAACACGGTATCGATATAATTGCAAACTCTCAAACCGAATTAAATACATTATATAATAGTATTGTGAGTGTGTCTGATGTTTACATAGCATTTAAAGAACTATCAATGGGTGGATTATTTGGAAACGAAAGTGGATTAGAATTCACATCGGGTTTACAATATATGAATGCAGATGTGGATGGTAATGGTGTTTTTAACGAGGCGGACACTTATAAATTATTACAACACCTAACCGGTGTTGCACCACTTACACAATATTCAGCATTAACCTATTTGATGAAGTTATATAGTAAATCAGAATATGATGCCATTACTAAATCAAATTGGAATACAAAGTTTAACTCAACTAGAAGTTTATATCCATTTAATTTAAACACCGGTTCGTTAAATAATACATATAATATAAGCGTGACTTGGTTAGGAGATGTAAATCTATCTCATTCAGCACAACAAACCATAAGTAGTGTTGCGAGTAATTCGATAAGAACGATGAGTTTAACAACTCAATCGGTTTCCAATCAAATCAATGCTTATCTAATGGGTGAAAATGTTGGTGGTAAATTGATAGTAACAATATCAGTAGACCCATTACAACAAGAATTGGTTGGTACTCAATTCAATTTAAACTACGATAATACCGCCCTAAAATTTGAAAAGGTAGAATTCACCACAAAAGGGTCACCGACTAATTTTGGGACCGATAGGGGCACATATGTAACATTAGGGTCATTGATAACAGATGGTTCAACTACATTGGATAAAACGACTGAATATAAAATAACGTTCTTACCACTAATAGGATTGAATGGTACATTGGGATTGACGTCAGTTTCAAATACCGACGCAGTTAATAAGAATGGAACACAATTAAAAGTAAAAATAAACTAATGAAAAAGATAATATTAATACCATTTTTTTTATTGGTTGGGTGTACAAAAGTAGATATACCAACACCAGTTGCACCGGTCGAAAAGATATTTAATGTAGGTGAAAGTAAGGTGATAAACGGACAATCTATATATTTTGATTTACCATCTGCTGGTACCTTTATGTTAAGTTTAATTGACGTTAATACAAACCAAGTTATAAGTCGAGAAAGGTTTATTGGACAAAATGGTGAAAATGTAAAGAAGATTTATACCAATTCATTACCTAAGGGATATTTATATTTAGTGCTCGAGGATGTGGATAGAAATGAATTAAAAAAGACAAAAATAATCATAAATTAAAAAACAAAAAAATGAAAAAATCTCTCTCAATATTATTCATGTCCTTAGTGTTAACGGGATGTTATAAAGATGATATTGTCCCAACACCACAATCAGTATCTGAAGAACTTAAAATGACAAGTTCAGTAGGTATTAAGTTACAAACTGCATTTGTAACATCAGAAGTTGCTATGAATGTTAAAACTGAAACGGCGGGTTCAGTAACAGTTAAAATATTTGATATTGCCAATAGAGTGGTATCTAAAGAAACGATGAATGTTGTTGCGGGTGACAATCTTTTAAAGGTTTACACTAATGCATTACCATCATCAGCATATAGAATTGGTTTATTCGATTCTAATGGTAAACAATTAGGAATTACAGATTTTAATAAAGTTAAATAATTATATAAAAACAAATACAATGGCAGAAGAAGAAAAATCAGAAAGTACAGGTGGTTCATTAAAGAACATACTATTAGGGTTGGTATCAACTATCACACTAGGTGTGGGTGGTTGGTTTACAACACAATTAACAGGTGGTGATAAGGAGGAAACTCCGGTACAACAAGCAGCACCCGTAATCAACATTACAAATTCTAACCAACAAGCACAACAACAAGCCGCTGGTGGTAAGACAGTTATTATTAAAGAAAAATCAGCAGCACCTGCACAAGCTCAACCAAAACCTAAGAAAAAGGAAGGGGATGAGTTTAAGGAGGAAGCTCCTAAATGGTAATTTTTTATCAAATCGGGACAGTAGTATTCTTTATTGGTTTACTATCGTTCTTAATAAGATATAGTTTTAAATTAGAAAAAAAAGATGAGTGATCAACAACAACCACCAAGTGGATTTAAGGAATTATTAGCTAATATGATGAAACGTAGATGGTTCATCACGGCCATCGTTTTAGGTGGTTTTATGATTATAATAATGGGGATATTTGGGGCAATTCTAAATAAGTCCGCTATTGAAGGTGAATGGAAAGAACTTCTTTTATTATTATTAGGTGCTTTCATTGGTTCTTATGGTAAGATTATTGACTATTGGTTTAGTGATACTGATAAGGATAAAATGTTAGTACAAAAGATGGACGAGGAAGATGGTGTTTCTTTAAGTAACACTGCGGACATGCCAAACAACCCAATAGTTCCGATGTCAACCGCTCCGTTGGTTTTATCTGAGTCTACTGAAGAAGTAAGTTCTGAAATTGTACCACAAGAATCGACACCTGTTGAAACACCGAAAGAAGAAAAGAAAGGTGTTGAAATCGATGAAGATGGTGATGGTGTAATGGATGGTTTAGACTTCGATGGGGATGGTAAAATCGACGAATATTTTGCACATAGACAATGTGAACACGTTTGGGGTGATTTAGACGGTGATGGAACTGAAGAGTGTTTAAAATGTGGTAAAGTTAGAGATGATTACGCAGAAATGCATATGGAAGGATAATTAAAACAAAAATTATGGGATTCAAAATTAAAATGCCTAAAATAAAGGTGCCAAAAATACCTAACCCGATAAAAGAAATTGAAAAGGGTGTAAATCAAGTAGGTAATACTATCGTTAATACCGCAAATACCGTTGTTAATGAAACGACAAATGTGGTTAACACAGCGGTAAAGTCAACCGAACAAGTTGCAAAAGAAACTGTCAACTCAGTTAAAAATATTGCAGTTGGTCCTGTTTATCAATCATATGTTGATGTTACAAAAAACGCAATGAAATCTGCTAATATCGTAGCTGACGCCATGGATGATGTTGAGGCGGGAGCTAAACTTGCAGCTAAAGGGTTGGAACAAGGAGCTTATGCTGTGGTTGAAGGTGGGGAACTAATTGCTGAATGGGTTGAGGCAAACTATTGTCAAATCGGTGTTAGTGTTGCATTGGGTACAATATTTGCGGGTTTGTTATATAGACCTGAACCATCTTCACAAGCAACAACCACAGCCGCAACCGCACCATTAACCGCAACTGCAATTGCGTACTTAGCTGCAAAAGAAACTGTAGGTGCGGTAGCTTTAGGAACTGCATGTGATTTAACCGCGAGTGCGTTTGTTGAATTGATTTGGATGTCACCTGATGTTAAAAAGGCCATTGGTTCTAAAAATAAATCGTTATTAACTGCCGCAATTGCATTTACATTGGCTAAGTCAATTGATAAGGCGGCAGGTGCCATGATAATACCACAAAGTTGTGCAGCGGTAGTTGCAGGTATTGTAACGACATTAACAGCACAATTAGCATGTGAAAGAACATTACCAAACGGTGCACGTGAGTGGGCTTTAACAGGTGCAAGTGGAATTTAAGACGACCAAAATAAAATACAATAAACTAAAAGACAAAAATCACAAATTATGAATTTCAAACAATGGATTATAGAACTTTTTAAAGACGAAAGAGGTTCAATATCGGTTAAACCGGTAATCGCAATGATAGGTGCGATGTTTTTATGTATAACAATGATGTTAAATTCGTTTTCACACGCGGATTTCGCACCATCACCTGAATTGGTGAATGCTGTGATGATAATCACAGGGATTGGAATGGGAGCTGATACTTTGGATAAGTTCTCACATAAAAAGAAAGAAGAAACAGAAGGTTAATATTAAAGGGAGTTTTTTAACTCCCTTTTTTAATATTTATAAAAATAAACAAAACCTATGAAAAAGATATTATTACTATTAAGTGTTTGTTTACTAATCGGTTCAGTTGTAAATGCTCAAACTATTGGTAAAACTAAAACGGAAGATTACAAAGCGGACTTTGAAAAGAAAAGAGACATAAGTGCATATATGGACTACGACGGTCCCCAAATACCCATCCAAATTCTTAAATGTGGTATTTCAGATGAAATGTATGAAATGTACCCTGAATTGAAAGAAAAACGTGTAGGTTTGGGTGTTGCAAATATATCTATGGAATATCTTGAGAATCTAAATAGATTCAAATTTACTGAGGATAAGACAGAAATTAAGAATCGTATGGTAAAACAATTCCAAGCATCTCAAGCGGGTATTTCTGAAAATAAATTAGATGGACGCGGTAAGATTAATTTAGCGAAATATTTTGTAACAATTGAATGTTACGATTATTCAATATCTGAAGATGAGACCATCAATTTAAAGGATGGTATTAAAGACAATATGGTAACTCGTATTGGTTTACAAGTTAGATTTACTGACGCCGAAACTGGGGTATTATTTGGTGGTTCAGGGTTAGGTGAAGCTAAAACGACAAGAGAACTTACTTTATTATCAGATGCAACCGTTGACCCAATTAAATTTAATCAATCAACAATATCAATAGCAACTAAAAAAGCTTTAGATGTTGCAGTTGCTAATATTCTTGATAGAATGATTAAAAAAGGAATTTTTACGAAATAATGAAATACGAAGTTTTGGACGTACCACAACCCGAGGATTGTCAAAGGTGTGTTCCTTGTCTTAGACTTAGATTAATGGAAATCGGATTTATACAAGGACAAAAAATTGAGGTTGAGGATAAAAAATTAGGTTTATGGATGATAAATATTTTATCTGATAATGATGAAATAATGTCAAGATATGCACTGAGGGAAGAAGAATTAAATAGAATATGTTTAAAAGGGGTTTCATAACCCCTTTTTTAATATTTATATAAAAACAATAGGTTATGAAATACACATTATTAACATTAATATTATTACCATCATTTTTATTTGGTCAGGTATCTTCTTGGAGAAATAACCCTCCTCAACAAAGAATTGAAACACCTAGAATACAACCGTCAGTTCCGCAAAGAAATGATGTAAGTAGATGGAGAAATACACCGTCACAACCAGACCCAAGGGGTAGAGTTAGAATTCAAAATTGGAATAGATCCAATCAATTTGGATACTATTGGGGAAATTGGGGTTGGTATCAACCATTCCCATATATTTGGTATGATGATTTAGGTTGGAGACAAAGAAGTGTTATTCATGTTTATGAAAATGGTAGAAGAGACACTATAAGAAAAGAATCTGTTTATACCACTTTTGGTTTCGGACACACTAATAACGACCAAGTTTCTTTTTGGGGTGCAGTGGGTAGAAAAAAGGGTTATTTTATTTTAGATTATACTATGTCTTATGATATTGATCAGAATCAATATTATCCATATGGAAATATTGCAATTGCCGATTTCCCAATTAGTGATAATGAATTTATTAAACAAGGTACTTTATATCTTGGTGGTGGTAAAAGATTTGGTAAGTTGGGTGTTCATGGTATGATAGGTTTTGGTAATGAGATTGTTAGATATCAAGGTAGGGATGCACTTGGAGGTATTTCATTCCCTAAATCTAATTCAAATTTTACAACATTTAAATTTGGTATAATAAGAGATTTTAAATTCTTCACATTAAGGTTAGATAGAGACCCGATAAGAAATTTCAATCAAATAAGTATAGGTCTACATAACAAGTAATGAAGAAAATATTATTTTTTATTTTTATTTTTCTTTCAACAAAAACATTTAGTCAAACATACACACAAACTTTTGTTGACAAATGTACAGGTGAAAAAAAGATTGCAACCACAACCATTATGAATGGTTATGCAACAGTATCTTTTTATAATCAAATAAGAACATTTTCACCAATTGAGGTTCAAACAGGAGTTGTACAAACTTGGTTACTCACAACTAAAGCAACGTATGAATCGTTTACTTGTCCTGTGATTAATAATCCTGTGGTACAACAAGCGGTGACAAACGCAGCAGCACAGACCGCAAGTAACGCGGCCGCAGCTGCTGCTAGTTCTGCAGCATCAACTGCCGCGAGTTCTGCGGCATCATCATCTGCGAGTTCGGCAGCAAGTAGTAGTGCGAGTTCTGCTGCGGCTAGTTCTGCTGCTAGTACACCACCACCAACATCAACACCACCACCAAGTTCATCATCAAGTACACCACCAGCATCAAGTAGTAGTTCCTCTTCTTCGTCAAATGGTAGTTCATCAAGTGGAAGTTCTTCGTCATCATCTTCTTCGGAAAATAAAAGTAGTTCTTCATCGTCATCGTCTGAAAGTAAATCAGAATCTAAATCCGAAACAAAGAGTGAATCGAAGTCTGAAAGTAAATCGGAAGAAAAAAAATCCGAAAGTAAGAGTGAAGAAAAAAAGGAGGAATCTAAAAAAGAAGAAAAGAAAGAAGAGTCTAAAGAAGAAAAGAAAGAGGAAAAAAAGGAAGAGAAAAAAGAAGAGAAGAAAAAAGAAAAAGCCGCAGTGTCAAATCCAATGTTATTGTCATCAGATTTATCTACAATAGAATCACCTGATGGTAGATGGTTACAATCGGCAACAATAGGTTTGTCAAAATCATCTATGGCGGGTGATGAAACTTATAACGCAACTACAGTTATAATGAGCGATTTGAAGACATTCATTGTAAGTGGTGGTTACACTAAAATGGATTTTTCAAATGGTAAATTAAATGCAATACATTCATATTCATCCGCATTTGCTTATTTGAATGGTAACTATATGAATCTATTAGGTTATACTTGGATTAAACCAACACCAAAATATGGTGTGTTTGGTTACAATGTAGGTTTAATTAATTTGTTGCTTAAAAATGAAAAAGATGGTTATGATCACAATATGTCAACATCTGCGGTTGCTTTTTGGACAAAACCTTATCAGTATAGTAAAAAATTAACGGTGTCACCACAATTGTTCACAATGTTCTCACCAATATCTTGGAATAGTGTTACGGGTTCGTCAACAGTTAATAGACATATGGGTTTTTTAATTGGGTCTTCTTTTGATTATAAGATAACTAAAAGATTTGGATTTAGTTTCAATTATAAATTAAGTGGTAGTACAAGCCCCGGAACACCGTTTCTTAGTAATTTTTTAATTGGGTCGAGAATGGTTCTTTAAACTTCTTTATCCAATACCAACGGTTTTACGTGTTGTCTGTGTTTACGAAAACCATAATCTGTAGTTATTTTGGAAAGAGTAATTCCAAATGATGAACATAATAAAACAAGTCCTATAAGTAAATTTAACATATTGTATTTTTTTTATATAAGTATTAGAAAAATACAATAAAAATATTAGAATACCGAGAAAAATAGGATTATAACAAGAGGTTCTTTATATAGTACAAAAAAAAATCCCCATAAGTAGTTACTCATGGGGATTAGACAAAAAAATCACATGTATCTCTCCAAATACATAATAAAGAGTAAGATATTTTTTTTATAAAGTCAATTCTTTGTATAAATTATTTATTTCTCCACAAGTTTCATAATCTTCAATCTCCTCAAAAAACGGCATCAAATCTCTTTTTAAAACTACCGCTTCTTCCTTATGAAAATTAAATTCTGTATCCCATTCAAGACCTTTAATCTTTGCGGAAACAAAAAGTGTTAACTTCTTTTTTCTCGTTGTCTTAAATTCTTTAAAGACTTCTAAAATTGATTGATAAATAATTTTTTTGTTGTGGTCATAAAAGTCAGAAAAATCATCGTATTTCCCTTTTAATTCTAATGATTTAAATGGTGCAGATTTTTTTTGGTTAGTAGTTGACATGTTAGTAGGTTGTTAATTGTTAGTAATGGACACTAAATTATGAAAAATTTTCTAATAGACAAATAATTTTTTTTTCTATTGTTGTCTTTTCCATTTTGCAGCTCTCGCTTCAGGAGATAAATGTAAAGATTCGTCAATTGTATGTTCAATTTTTACTCGTATACAGGTTTGAGGTAACTTACAATTTGCCAAGTAATTGTTTATATACCCCATCATATTACCACTACCGATTGGATTTGCTGAGTGTATATAAATTTGCGGAAGAGGTATGTTTTTGTTGATACTTTCACTAACTAAAAATTTACAACAATCCATGCCCGTTTTTTCGTTGACTATATTGTCATAATTTAATTCGTAATTTGGTTTTACATTATTATAATATTCAATCATTGCATTTTCACCTAAATCGTGATCTAATGAAATAACTTCAATATTTTCTAACCCTATAAATCTTACTCTTATAACAAAATCATCGTAATCGCGAGCAACAATCCAATCTTCACTTACTGGAGTTCTAATGTCATCAAGATAAATTCTTTTCTTTTCAATTTTCATCTTTTTTGAATGGTTTTGAATAAGTTGGATATATTAATTTCCAAATTATTTGTTTATAATCTTTATTATCTAACATTGCAAATAATATTGATGAGTTTTTGTAACTCTTAGCATAATCTGCAAATTTTTTCCTTTCTGTTATACCATTAATATTAATTAATGTTTTAAATGTGTATGTGTAATCAATATCTATAGTTTTGAATTGATGTAAAAAATTATCTTTTGTTTCTTTTACCCAATTATAAAATTCGTCAGGTACTTTATTTAATATTTCATCTAATGGTTTATCATCTTTAAGATATTCCCATATATCTCTATTGGATACGTTTGTTAATATTCTATGAAGTCTTTTATATTCTTCTCCTTTGATTTTCATGCGAAAACCATTCTTGAAACGAATTACATAACCTTCTCTATCGTTAGATATTTCATCTTTTAATAAATCATACCCTTCTCCCCAAGTCTTATATAACATCACAATACGAAATCCAATATTAGAAATCATATTTTTAAAACGAACATCCTCATCACCATTATGAATGTTTACCTCATCACCTGTTTTAGTATTTATCATACCCAACAAAACAAGATCATCATAATCATACTGACACACTATTCTATTTTCTTTGTAGATTATTTCAAACAAATACGTGTAATCATGGTGCAACCTTTCAAAATCATATTTGTCTAAAAGTTCCCTTCCTTTAATTGCTTGTGATGATGTAAAGGAACCACGAGTTGCAATTATCCATTCACCATTGTAATGAAAGAGAATTCCCAATGAACCATCCATTTTTTCATAAACCTCAAATGATTCGTTTGGTAAATCTTCTGGTTTATGTTCTTCGTAGTTAAAAAATTTCTTAAATGGTCGTGCAACAATCTCACCTTTTGAGTTGGTAACTAAACCGCGACTTTGTATAGTAATATCATCCCACAATCTCTCGTATTGAACTTTTGGGGAATAATTCCAAATAGTTAAATCAAGAGTTGGGTGGGTCTGTTTATGTAACAAACCATCTTTATGATATTTCTCTAAAATTTCTAACATTAATTTATTGGTTTATAAATTCCAATATTGTAAGTCCATTTCAACCAATTAAAAGACAAGTATCCTGCACATATTTTATTTTTGAATAATGTACTATGTGATTCTGGTTCACATGTTTCAAAATAAAGATAGACAAATGGCAATGGATATACCGCCCATTGATTTTTAAATAAATGTGAACTAAGTTTCATTTTTGTTTTTGTTGGTGTGGAGGTTTTAAAATACGATTCAATAAATTGACTCATCTATAATTTTATTTCAAACCTATTCTTCATTTGTTGAAGTTTATCGTCGGGAACTCCGTGAACATTTTCATTCCCGTGTCTATTTTCCATTATCACAGTATGAACTCTATAATTATACCTTTCTGACATTTTGTAATATTCTTCCATTTCCCATTCTTGGGTGAATGTATTAGCAACTACGATTCTTGCAATACCTTGTCTCATTCTTTCGGAACATCTGAATTGACAATAATTATGTGCCTCTTTTATTTTTGAGGAATCAAAAACATAAACACCTTCGTTGTTAACAAAAAAATCATCGGCGGATAATACTTCTTGAGGATTGTTACTTGGTTGTTGTAGAATAACATTCGCAAATGTTGATTTACCTGAACCGGGTAAACCTCTTAAAAGAATTAAATCACCTGTGTAAACATTTTCCATTACTTTAGATTTAAATGAAAAGAAATTGGGTCGGAATTACCGACCCTTGTTTCTTATTTAACTTCTTCGTGAGAAGTTGGTTTTTCAACGTCTGATTTCACGTCAGCGGCTCCACCACCAACTGAACCTGATGTTGTAGAATCAGTCGATACTGCTGTTGTATCTGATTGAACTGCTGTTGAGTCAGTTGTTTGATCTGCGGTTGACCCTGAACCACAAGCTGCCAATGTTAATGTAACACCAAGAGCTAAAATAAATGTATATTTTTTCATATAATGTAAATATACAAAAAATTCACCACATTACCAAATCAAATAAAAAACCCCAACGAGATGTCGGGGTTTTAAGGTCTTTCGGCGGGTTCAACCCCACTTACTTTTAAAAAAAACGAAAAGGTAATCGACAAAGAGAACCTATGAGAATATAAATATATATAACTTTAAGAAAAAGTCAAGTATTTATTAACTTTTTTTCACAATTACAAGATTTTCATCTTTGTACTTTAAAGTTATTTGTTCATTCTCTTTTATATTTCCCTTTAATATTTCCTCACTTAAGAAATCCTCCAATAAGTTTTGAATAATTCTTTTAAGTGGACGTGCACCGTATTCTTCTTGTTTGTTTAGTTCGTAAATACGATTTACCAAGGTCTTTTCAAAGGTGATTTTATACCCTCTATCAACCAATCTTGAGTTCAATTTAGATAACTCAATTGATATGATTTTTTTAAGAGTTTCTTCATTCAATGAGTTAAACAAGATGATGTCATCAATACGATTCAAAAATTCTGGATTGAATTGTTGTTTCAATGATTTTTGTATCATTGTTTTTCTAACTTCATACTTTTGTTCATCACTACCCGTTGTACTAAATCCAACACCACCACCAAATTCAGATACTTTCTTGGCACCGACGTTAGATGTCATGATTACAATCGTATTTGTGAAATTTACTTTACGACCAAATGAATCTGTTAAATGACCCTCATCTAAAATCTGAAGTAATAAATTGAATACATCCTTATGTGCCTTTTCAATTTCATCAAATAAAATTACTGAGAATGGGTTGTTCTTAATCTTTTCAGTTAACTGACCACCTTCATCGTAACCAACATAACCTGGAGGAGAACCAATTAGTTTAGATACGTTGTGTCTATCCATAAATTCACTCATATCAACACGAATGATTTTATCGGGGTCATCAAACAATAATTCCGCAATTGATTTAGCTAAGAACGTTTTACCGACACCAGTTGAACCTAAAAATATAAATGAACCGATTGGTTTATTACCATCTTTAATACCAACTCTATTTCTTCTAATTGCTTTAGATATGGATGCAATTGCTTCCTCTTGTCCAATAACCTTGGTAGATAATATATCTTCCATTTTTAGTAGTTTCTCAGTTTCCTTTGAATCTAATTTAGTAATTGGTACTCCTGTCATATTCGTAATAATGTCATAAACATCATCGATACTCACAGGAACTTTATTGTCCTTTTGTTTTTCGGACCACTTTCTTTTCTCGTCCTCAAGTTTTTCTAAAATCTTTCTTTCACCATCTCTTAATTTAGCTGCCTCCTCATAATTTTGAGTTTTAACAACTAATATTTTTTTCTCTTTAATTTCATCTGCAGCCTTTTTCAACTTTTCAATTGAATCGGGAATTCGTAATGAAATCTTTTTCTCTGAGCCTAATTCATCCAAAACATCAATCGCCTTATCAGGAAATTGTCTATCAGTGATATATCTCGTTGATAATTTTACAATAGTTTCAATGACACCATCATCGTATTTTACTTTATGAAAATTTTCATATGATGATTGTAAATTTTTCAAGATATCAACTGTCTCACTTTGAGTTGGTTCTTTTAAAACAATTTTTTGAAAACGTCTTACCAAAGCAGCATCTTTCTCAATTGATTTTTTGTATTCATCAAATGTTGTTGCTCCAATACATTGCATTTCACCTCGAGCTAAAGCGGGTTTTAAAATATTAGCGGCGTCCATTGAACCGCTTGCATTACCCGCACCTACCATTGTGTGTAATTCATCTATGAACACAATAACATTTGGTGCTTCTTGTAATTCATTTAAAATGGCTTTAATTCTCTCTTCAAATTGTCCACGATATTTTGTACCCGCAACAAGAGAGGTTAAATCTAAAGACATAATTCTTTTGTCCAATAGATTTGTTGGACAATCTCCTTTAACGATTGAAAGTGCTAATTTTTCAACAAGTGCAGATTTACCAACACCAGCATCACCAACAATCACCGCATTATTCTTTTTTTTACGAGAAAGAATTTGAGCAATTCTTTTCACTTCTTTATCCCTTCCAACAACAGGGTCAATTTTACCTTCCTCTGCAAGTTTGATTAGGTCTCTTGAAAAGTTATCTAAAATGGGTGTATTAGAACCTTTTCTGGTTTTTTTTGGATTCAGAGTTTGACCTCCGTCTTCGAAGAAATCTACTGCCATTATTATTTAAGTTTAATTTATACAAATATAACACATAATATACAAATATCCAAACAAAAGACAAAATGTCTAAAAAAATGTCTAACGTATGTCTAAATGTCAGTTTTAGACATTTGGCAAAAAATTTGTTTAGTATATTACAAAAAATATAAAAACTATGATAACATTATTTAAAGATCCGTTTTTTCAAAACTTTGAAAGCGCATTTGAAACATCACGTTTCATAAAAACACCTGAAACTAAGGTTAATAAGACTGAAACCGAATACAAAATTCAAGTTAGTGTTCCAGGTTTAACTAAAGAAGACCTTAGAATTTTAGTAAAAGAAGGTGTATTAAGAATTTCTTTCACTAAAGAAGAAGGTGATGAGAAAGATTACTTTGTTGAAAGTTTTGTCAAGTCTTACAACATTCCTGATGATGTTAAAGAAAAAGACATTGAAGGTAAGGTTGTTAATGGGGTATTGGAATTAATACTTCCGGTTGACAAAAAGAAACCAATTGAACGATTGATTTCACTTAATTAACATGGACCCCGATTTTTCGGGGTTTTTTGTTACTATTTATAATAAAGATAAAATATGAACAAAGCTGAAATGAAACGTAAGAATATTGAAGAAGCCAATATTATGTTAGAAAAAAGAGCGAGACAAGGTAACAACAAGGAAGTTGTTGTTAAAGATACCACTAAAAAGGATAATCTTAAGGATAGACTTATGAATCAGTTAAAATCTGGTAAATAGTAAAAACCCTCGTTAATCGAGGGTTTTTTATTTGATATTTATTTGTTATATTATAGTATAAAATATAACACTATGGCAATACTAAAAGAAAACATTGAAGGTAAGAAAATCACCATTGAAATCAAGTCTTCAAATCTACAATCCGCATTTTATGAAACCGATACTGAGGATTTAACGGTAACATTTAATAATGGCTCTATTTATGTATACAATAAAGTGCCTTGGAATGTGTTCACTAAATTTAGAATGGCAGATTCACAAGGTAAATTTTTCAATGAAAGCATTGGAAGAACTTATAAATTCACAAAAGTTAAATGAGTCTATTTGAAGAACTTATTGAAGATTTAGAAACGGACAAGAAGATTGTTAAGTCTTTTGAACCGAAAGAATCACTATCGGACCAAATTTTTGAGGGTTCTGATGGTGATTTTTCCATGCGTGAGGATATAAGAAAACGTTTACTTGAAATATCTAATAATTTTGTTGAGTCACTATCTATTGAGTTTTTTATACATGATATAGTGTTGACTGGTTCATTGTCTAATTATAATTGGTCAGAATATTCGGATGTGGATTTACATATTCTTATTGATTTTGATGAAATTGGTAATGAAAAAAATTCAAACTCAATTGCGATGCATAAAATTTTTAAAGAATTTTTTGACGCGAAAAAGAATGTTTGGAATGAATCTCACGATATAAAAATTAAAGGGTATGATGTAGAACTATATGTTCAGGACGTCAATGAAGAACATGTATCATCCGGAGTGTATTCTATATTACACAATAAATGGGTGGTTGAACCTGAAAAAAATTCACCGAATATCGACGATAGAAAAATATTGGAAAAGGGTGAGGAGTATGCAAAAAAAATTGACCATCTCGTTAAATTATCCGAAAAACAAGATGTGATTAGTAAAATCGATGTTCTCAGAAAGAAAATTAAAGAGTTCAGACAATGTGGTTTAGAGAGTGGAGGTGAGTACTCATATGAGAACCTAACCTTCAAATTACTAAGGAGAAACGGTTACATTGAAAAATTAATTAAACTAAAATCAAAAATCACAGACAAGAAATTGTCTATAACACAATAAAGAACGATATTTTTTTCCCTATATCTATGTATTTATAGGATAAGAATAAGTTTATCTTAATATCAAAACAATGGCAGAATTAAAACCTCTAGGTAGTGAAAAGTTACAAGGTGACGAGAAATTAAAAAGAATCCTTGAACTTACGTACTTCAACGAAAACAATAAAAAATCCAATGCGAACAAAGCTGAGTTGGTTAAAGAATCGACTAATGGTGGTGTTTACGGTATCGTTAAAGAAAAAGACGGATACTACGTAAAGAGAGGATTAAATGAATCTTCACTCGATTATATCGGTGGGATGTTCATGAAAAATAAAAACAGATTTTCTTCATATGCTGAAGCAGCTAAAAGATTGAACTTATTACAAGGTCAAGAAGAGTTAAATGAGGCTACAAAGTATGTTTTAAAACAAAACAAACCTCAAGACGCAGCACCAGCACCTGCACCTGTGGCGGAACCTGCACCAGCACCTGAGGCACCAGCTCCATCAATGGATGCTGCTCCAAGTGGTGATATGGGTTCATTAGATAATCCACCGGCGGAAGAACCTGCATCACCTTCACCTGATATGGGTGGAGAAAGTTCAGGTGATGAAACTGACGAGAACGGAGAATCAAAACGTTCAGATTACATGACTGAAGTTCAAAAATATGCAGGTAAATTAGGTCAAGAATTAAGAGATTTACATGATAAAATGGAAAGCGATGACATCAAATACGTTTTAAACATGATTATTTCAGCAGTTGATTTGGATAAGTTAGACGACGATGATATTGAAGAAATAGGTAAGAAATTTGAACGTGAAGAACCTGAAGCTGGTGAATTTGACAATTCTTCAGACGAAGAAGAACCATCATCAGAAGATGCACCTGAAGAAGAAGTGAACGAAACAGATGATGCAATGGATAAATTGGAATCATTTATCAATACTCCAGTTCAAAATAATGAAATTGATTTATCGTCATACGCTGCTGGCGAACATGGGGACGAACCAGACGAATTAAAAGGTGTACATGATTTTAGTGAACATGCTGACTTAGAAATGGGTAACAGTATGGACATGGAAGAAGAGAAAGAAATTGATTTAGATGAAATAAAAAGTCACATCAGTCAAGCGGTTGGTGAGACTTTGAGTAAATATTTTAACCAATAAAATGCATCTAATCTATGTCAATGAAATCGGTTCCGATTACAAAGGTCAAAAACAATATGAATTCATTTTCAGTGAATCATATGAAATTGACATGGATGAATGGTTTGTAATACCGGCAGCAGCAACGACATTACCTAAATCACCATCTGTTGAATATGTTGATTTAGTGGGATTATTAAAAGACACAGATTTACAATTAGAATTAATTCAAGACTCCGATTATTTCGGAGTTATTGATGCAGTAGATGGTGTAATTTCATTAGCTTGGGAAAAATTTGATATAAATGTTGATACGGAAAGATTAACATTCAAATTTGGAGAGTCATTGGATTCTGTAAGTAAAAAACTTAAACAAAGGAGTTATCCTTTAATCAAGGAAGAAATAAAATTCAAGAATATATGAAAAGAAATATAATAGTAGGTAAACTCATTAAAGAAGGGTTTAGTGAAAAAACATTAGTTAAGTTCACAGATAAACAACTTTTAGAATTGTCTAAAAGAATCTTGTCTGAAGAGGCCACCAACCAACCTCAAGTGACTGCTAATGTAAATGATCCTAATTTTAATCAGGTAATGACTAAACTTAAACAAAGTGGAGTTCAAAATATTAACGTTACCGAAGAGGATGATAAAAAGGAAGAAGACTTAGGTGAGTCATTACACGGTATAATGATTGGTGCTATTAAAGATAGGTTAACTAAAGATTTAGGTAGAGAACCTAAGGATCACGAAATTGAACGTGAACATAATAAGTTCATGGATAGTTGGAAAAAAGATAATGAGAAAAAACAAAAAGGTGAAAAAGAACCAACAAAAAAGAAAAAAGACGTTGATGAATTATTACGTTTTTACGATGATGATGGAAACCCTATAAAAAATAAAAAGGGTGAACATGACGCCGTTTCTACAAAGAGTAAGGACTTTAAGAAAAAAACTAAAAGTAAAAAATGTTCAGATTGTGGTGAAGATGCTAAAGATTGTAAGTGTGACCATAGTCATTTAGATGAAAATCGTACAATAAAAAATTGGGTTAAGACTTTAGCTGAAGAAAATTTTCATAGTTTTACATCAAAAAATGAAATTATGGAATTAATTAATTACAAATTGAACGAGTCTGAGGTTAGTGAACCAAAAGTTCCTGAATTTATGAGTTATAGCTCAATTAAATCTTCAGGTCCTGCAACTGCACCGACAAAACCTAAAACAAGTCCAGGTACTAAGCCAGGAACAAGTCCAGGTAAACCAAAACCAAGAACACCATACGAACCAGGAATTGGTCCAAAACACAAACCTAAAGCAGGTTATGGTATAAAAGAGGAAGATGTTATGGATGACGAGGAAATGAAATCTAAGTCTAAAGTTGCATAATTTTAAAATATTCTAAAAAATATGAAATTATCTAAGAAAAATTTATTACATTTGATTCGAGAAAACTTGAATGAGATGCCAATGGATTTTGATACCCAAGATAGACCACACCAAGATATACAAAATAAACTTGCGTCTGGCGACACACCAATAAAGAAAGTTCCGTTACCTAAAACAGGTCAGGAACCAAATAAGAATTTCCAAGAATTATTAGCATCTGAAAGATATAAACAGGTAATTAATAAAGTTAGACAATACACAGGAGTTCAAATTCCAATGGTTGGAGAATCAGGTGGGATAGGTCAACTATCTCAAATGATGATGAATGCTCATAATATGATTGTTCAAACTGAAAGAGAATACAGAGGACAATTAGAACAATTAGCAATTGAATTGGTAATGAAAGAGATGGGTATACCTGAAGGTTCAGTACAATTTGATGCTAAAATTGTTGGTATGGGTGAAGTAGATATGTCAGATTTTAATAGAGATGAACAAGGTCAGGAAAATCCTGAAGAAGTTGATACCGAAGAAATTGAGGTTGAACAAAATTTGATGCAAGATTTAGAAACTCTTGATTTAGAAAGAGCAAAAAGAAGATTGATTAATAGTATGGTTCAAGGTTCATCTAAGAAAGGACATTATATGTACCAATTAGTTCCTCAGAAAATACAACAAATTACAGGGTCACAAGAACTTATAAATCAATATGGAATTTTAATGTCAATAAACGATACGTTATATTGGCAATTAAGTGACCAAACAATGCAAATGATGATGGGTGGTGGAGGTTCTGCCGGCGGTAGTGAAGAAGTTGAAAGAGAGACCGAACCACCGACCATTAAAGCAAGAGCTATTAATTTCCCAATATTAGTACATGAATTGATAAAGGGAATGATGGAATTATTCTCACACCAAGGGGAACCTGAAGATAAAGATTTATTCCAACAAGTAATGCAACATGAAGACACATTAGAAAAAGAAATGTGGGATTTACGTTTAGGACCTGCGATTTGGGATAGGATTAGAAATCAATTCCCTGATGAAATATTAACTGACGAAAATAAGGTTGAGATTCAAAATTATTTATTGGTTGAAATATTCCGTCTACCGGCAAGAAGATTCTTAACTTTAATGAAAGAAGTAATTTCGGGTTCAGACGCGGGTAAAAGATTGATACAACAAATTGTTGATGGAATTAATCAAAAATTGAATGATCAAGATTACGAAGAAACAATGTCACAATTTAATGATGATTTAGAAACAATTGAAAGTAACACTGATGAGGATGACTTTAGAAGTTTTTTAAATAACTTAGGTGTTGATTTGTCAGATGATGAAGAAGATGATGATGAAGATGGTGGGGAAATGGTTCCTGTCAGAAGATAATACAAAAGGAGGTTTTAACCTCCTTTTTTTGTATTTATATATATGAATAGTAGAATAGAACAGCTTAAAGAGTATGCTAAAATTATGAAGGATACTCCATATGCATTAAGAACATATCTCCAAACATACGACAACACACAGAAGAAATACGTTCCTATGGACTTATTCCCTGACCAATTACAATTGATTCAGGACTACGAAGATTACAACGAAAATATCACAAAAAAATATAGACAGGCTGGGGTTACAACAGTGACCGCAGCTTGGTTATCGAAAAAATTACAACTAGCCAAACCTGAGAATCCTGAGAGAGTTTTGATTATTGCAAACAAAAAGGATACTGCGGTGGAAATGGCGAATAAAATAAGAAATTTCTTAGACCAATGGCCTGATTGGTTGAATGTCGGATTTTCACCCGATAAAAACTCAGAAAGTAGATTTAGACTAAACAATGGTTGTGAGGTTAAAGCGGTTGCAACATCTGCGGATGCCTTACGTGGTTATACACCAACAGTACTTGTATTTGACGAGGCAGCATATATTGAAGCAGGTGAGGATTTTTGGGCTGCGTCTATGGCGTCACTATCTACAGGTGGTAAAATTATATTAGTATCCACACCAAATGGTTATGATCCAATTTATTACGGTGTTTATGATCAAGCATTACGTGGAATCAATGACTTCCATATAACCGATTTAAGGTGGTTTAAAGACCCTCGTTATACAAAAGACTTAGTATGGATTAAATGTCAAGATATATGTCATTACATGTTAAATAGAGAACAATATAATGACGATGAGGTTGTTCTTAAAGAATTTGATATGACCAATTATCAAGAACTTGAAGAACAAGGTTATAAACCATATTCTTCTTGGTTTGAGTCTATGTCTAAAAAATTCAAATATGATAGACGTAAGATTGCTCAGGAATTGGAATGTGATTTCTTGGGTTCAGGTGATGGTGTAATCCCTGGTGATGTACAGGAGAATATTGCCAAGAATATGATACGTGTTCCAAAAGAAAAGTACATGCAAGCTACTTTTTGGCAGTGGAAAGAACCCGTACAAGGACATCGTTATATAATGGGTGTCGACGTAAGTAGAGGTGATAGTGAAGACTTTTCCGCAATTTGTATTATTGATTTCGATGAGAGAGAACAAGTTGTTGAATACATAGGAAAAATACCACCTGATGATTTGGCGAACATTGCATATAAATGGGGAGTATTGTATGACGCATTTATTGTGATTGATATTACAGGAGGTATGGGAGTCGCAACCTCAAGAAAACTACAAGAATTGAATTATAAAAATCTCTATGTTGAAGGTGTAAACACTCAAAACATTTGGGAGTATAATAGAAAGGCTATGGATAAAATTCCAGGTCTTAACTTTAACAACAAAAGAACTCAAATTGTTGCGGCGTTCGAAGAACAATTAAGAAAAGGTTTCCAAGTTAGGTCAAGTAGATTATTAAATGAACTTAATACGTTTGTTTATATGAACGGAAGACCTGACCATATGAAGGGTGCACACGACGATGCTATCATGAGTATGTCAATGGCACTATACGCTGGTGATATGTGTTTCAATCAGTTACAAAAGAACGATTCTAAAAACAAAGCGATGATAGAATCGTGGGCTTTATCTGAAAGAACATATGAACCGAACAAAACCTTTTATTCTTATGGTACATCATTTGACCAAATAGGTTCTATGGGTATGGATAATAATCAAATTTACCATGGAAATAACCCAAACAATGCAACTAAAGAGACATATCAAGAAAATGCGTGGCTATTTGGGGGTCGTAGATAATACTTCCATTTGTTAAATAATTAGTTTATATTATAAAGAAAAGTATTTATATACATGGCAGAACAAAATCCAACCGTCTTTCAGAAACTTACCAGAATGTTTGGTTACCCTGGACAAGTAAAACAGGAAACCACACCGTCATTTAATTTTAGTAAAGACGAATTATTAAAAACAGATAGTAAGGAAGAGTTTGAAAAAGCTTTACTCCAAGCACAACAAAGTTCATATATTGCCGATAAGTGGGCAAAATTAGACCAAAATCTTTATAATCAATCAATATACTACGAACCAAACAGATTGGCTGCGTATTATGATTATGAATCTATGGAATTTACTCCTGAGATTTCGGCGGCGTTAGACATTTATTCGGAAGAATCGACGACTATGTCAGAAAAGGGTGAGATATTAACCATCTATTCTGAATCAGATAGAATTAAAGGTATACTTGAAGATTTATTCCATAATAAAATGGATATCAACACGAACTTACAAATGTGGGCTCGTGGTGTGTGTAAGTATGGTGACAACTTTGTTTATTTAAAAATAAATCCTGAAAAGGGAATTGTTGGTGTACAACAATTACCAAATATTGAAATTGAAAGGATTGAAGGTGCATCAAGTAAAACTCCAAATCAAAAAGATATTAAAACTCCAATTAGAGAATTACGTTTTCAATGGAAGAATAAAGATATGGAATTCCAAGCGTGGGAAGTTGCCCACTTTAGGATATTAGGTGATGATAGAAAGTTACCATACGGTACTTCTATGTTAGATAAGATTAGACGTATTTGGAAACAACTTTTACTTGCTGAAGATGCGATGTTAATTTACAGAACATCGAGAGCACCTGAAAGACGTGTATTTAAAGTATTTGTTGGTAACATGGATGATAAGGATATTGAACCTTATGTACAAAAAGTTGCAAACAAATTTAAACGTCAACCAGTATCAGACCCACGTAATGGTCAAGTCGATATGAGATATAATCAAATGGCGGTAGACCAAGATTATTTTGTACCTGTTCGTGATCCGTCACAAACAATGCCGATCGAGACATTACCGGGAGCACAGAACTTAGGTGAAATTGCGGACATTGAATACATCCAAAAGAAATTATTGGCTGCACTTCGTATTCCTAAGGCGTTCTTAGGTTTTGAAGAAGTTGTTGGTGATGGTAAGAACCTTGCGTTAATGGATATTCGTTTTGCAAGAACAATTAATAAGATTCAAAAATCATTAATACAAGAACTTAACAAAGTTGCGTTAATTCATTTATACCTTTTAGGTATGGAAGATGAGTTAAACAATTTTGAGTTGTCACTAACTAATCCATCAGCACAATCCGATTTGTTAAAGATTGAACAATGGAAAGAAAAAGTAACTCTCTATAAAGATGCAACTTCCGACCAATCCCAAGTAGGTATTTTACCTGTCTCACACACGTGGGCTAAGAAAAATATTCTTGGATTTAGTGAGAATGAAGTTATACTCGATTTACAACAACAACGTCTTGAAAGAGCAATTGGTTTTGAATTGACAAATACACAAAATATTATTAAACGTTCAGGTATATTTGATGATGTAGATAGAAAGTATGGTATATCTGAAGAAGAGAGAGCTAAATTAGAGGCTGCAGGTGCAACAGGTGAAGCGCCAGGTGGAATGGGTGGTGGAATGGATATGGGAGGTGGTTCCACACCAGCTCCTGAAGTAGCACCACCGGCAGGAGGAGAAGGTCCATTAAGTGAATCAATTAACAATAGAGGTAAAAAATCTAAAATATTAGGTATGTTAGGTGAAGAAGAAATGAAATTTACTGATTTATTTGACATGGATAAGGCACAACAGAATATTTATGAAATGGAACATAAATTAAATGAAATATTAAACGACTAAAAATGAAGAAATTCGGAGTTATAAAAACTAAATTACTAAACAAATTAACAGAATCTTATTCAAATGAGAATAAGACTGAAATTAAAAGTATCTTAAAAGAAATTAAAGAAAATAAGGACTTTAAGGAGATGTATTTGTTTTATGAAGAAATTGAAACTAAACACATTTCAGACAAAGAAACAGCAAAATTATATGTTGAGGGTTTAAGTACTATTTTAATCCAAAGTAAAGAAAACCTTAACGTATTTTGTGAATCGTTGAACAAAAAATTGGACAATACTGAAGTTGTTAGTAATGACATATACGACGCATTGGATACATTATCGGAGAGTGATAAATTAAGTAACATTGAGAAGAAGGTAATTGCCAAAAAGAAATTAGTAGACCATTTAACCACTAAAAAAGAAATTAGTGAATCAAAAGATTCAACATTAGTTCCTAACGAAACATTATTAAATGCGGTTTTAGCAAATAATTTCAACGTTCTTTACACAAATACGTTATCAGAATCTCAAAAAGAAGAGTTGAAAAATATCTTATCAATACCGTATGAAGAATTATTAACTAAAACTTCAGAATTAAAAGAATCGGTTTTAAGTAAGGTTGATTCATTATTAATCGAATCAAACGATAATGAATTGAAGAGTAAATTAGATAGTGTGAAAAAAGAGGTGAACGGAATGTCACCATCAAAGTATAACTACTACAGATTAACAGAATTAAAAAATGGTCTTAATTAAGACCATTTTTTATTTGTTGAACATAGATTGCTTTTAACTTCTCTTCTCTCTTAATCACTGAAGGTTTTGTAAACTCTTGTCTTTCCCTCAATTTTTGGATTTGTTTAGTCTTTTGAACTTTTTGTTTGTAAGTTCTCAGAGCACTTTCTATGCTTTTTTCCTTTGTTAAATCGATTATAATCATATTATATAAGTATATTACAAATATATGAAAAATATTTTTGTTTTTTAAGTATTTTTTTGTTATATTTTAAATAACACCATAATAAAGAATATATAACATGAAAAATTGATGAAAATTGGTAAGTACATTCCTTTGGGAACGTACAAAAACGTAAAAATCGGATATGGAACCGTTGATTTTAAAAATCTAAAAACCATTTACTTAAAATTAAATTCTTGGGTACAACCTGATAATGAAACTGACGATTTTGATTTTACAATTCACAAATCGAGAAGAAAATTAAAACAAATTGTAGGTCAACTTAAAAATCCTTTATTTAAAGAACAATCTATTGTTGATTTAGATATTAGAACAAAAGGAATACAATTAGAAAAGAGGTCATTTATGAATTTAGAAATAACATTGTATGTTAATAAACAATTCGATATCAAAACTAAAGATATTAAGAATTCGATTAAAAACATATTGGAAAATGTTGTGGATGAGGGATTAAGTGATAAAAAACTCTTTAATTTCAACAAATCTAAAAAATAACTAAGTTATCGATGTATTTATAGGAGAATAAATCCGTAAATGAAGATATTAGGTCCAAACGAAACAGGGAGAGGAATTTTAATCGAATATGACGCTGGTCATGTTTCCCCTGACGACAACAAAAAAGTTATATCAGAAATGAAGAATCTTGACTTCTCAGAAGACTTGATTCTTTATGCTGTTTTGCAAAAATATGACACCCCAAATAAGAATGGTAGAATCTATCCTGAAGCAATTCTAAAAAGGGAAGATCAAAAATATCAACAACTTATTAAAAAGGGTGGTGCATTAAACGAATTAAATCACCCATCATCATCCCTTATTGACTTAGACAGAGTTTCACATTCTATTCTTGAAACTTGGTGGGATGGTAAAATGCTAATGGGTAAAATCAAATTATTCACATCGCCAGGTTGGAGAAAGATGGGAATTGTATCTACAAAGGGTGACCAAGCTGCAATGTTGATTATGAACGGAGCAACTTTAGGTATATCCTCTCGTGGTGTAGGTTCACTTAAAAACGTTAAAGGTCAAAACATAGTTCAAGAAGATTTTGAATTAGTTTGTTTTGATTTAGTATCATCTCCATCGACTCCGGGCGCATATGTTTTCTCTGACCCATCTGAAAGAGACCAATTCCAAGAAATGGTTCAAGAAAAACCAATGTTGGATGATAGAATGAAAAAATTAATGGGTGGATTAGATAGATTTTTATCCAAATAACAAATTTTATAGGGTTAGTTATATTGAAAAAAAGGATTTTTCGATATTTCCTACTATTTATAAGGTAATAAAACAACAATTTTCACAATGAGCGAAAAATCAATTTTAGAACAAGCGTTACTTCAAGTGCAAACTCTTGAAGAAGCAGTTAAGCAAAATGCAAAAGGTATACTTGCTTCAACTATGAAGGAAGAACTAAGCGACTTGCTTAAAGAATCATTGGAAGAAGAGGAAAAAGTTGCAGATGACGAAGAGATGAAAGATCCTTTGGATGAGCAACCAACACCTGACGAAGAGGAAGACGATATGTCAGACGATGAAGCAGAAGCAGACGATGCTGAAGCTGATGACGCTGAAAATGACACAGACCTCGATAACGAAGACCCAGCGAAAGGAATCGATTCTTTAGATTCTGACGACGAAATGTCTCATGACGAACCTGATGCAGATAATGCAGGTGGTATGTCTGACTTCGACGCAGATAACGAAGACGATGACGTTATGGATATGACAGGAGCATCTGATGAGGAAGTTCTTAAAGTATTCAAGGCTATGAAACCAGAAGATGGTATTGTAGTTAAAAAAGACGGAAACAATGTAAGCCTTGAAACTGGTGATGACGAATTCATTATCAAACTTGATGGAGATGATGACGATTCAGAATTAGACGAAGAGTGGACAAATGAAGAAGCTCCTGCGGTTGAAGATGAAGAGGCATTATATGAAATCGAATTAGATGAGGAAGACGAAGACGAAGATGAATTAAACGAAACTGCACTTAAAGGTTTATCAAAACCAAAGAAAGTTGAACCTAAGGAATCTGCTCTTAAAGGTTTATCAAAACCAAAGAAAGTAGAACCAAAAGAAGAAGCTTTAGCAGGTTTAAAGAATCCTAAAAAGGTTGAACCTAAAGAGTCAGCTCTTAAAGGTTTATCAAAACCAAAGAAAGTTGAACCTAAAGAGGAAGAAGAAGTAGATGAGGCATCTCATTTAACTTTCGCAGCTGACGCTAGAGGTGCTGCAAAACAAGGTAAAAAATATAAAGCAGGTCGTCCTGAGGGATTGAATGAAGAAGTTGAAAACTTGAAAAAGCAAAACGCTGAATACAAGAAGGCACTTGTTCTTTTCAAAGACAAGCTTAATGAAGTTGCCGTGTTTAACGCAAACTTAGCATACGCTACACGTTTATTCACTGAACATTCAACAACAAAACAAGAGAAATTAACTATTCTTAAGAGATTTGATAGTATTTCTACTTTAACAGAGTCTAAAAATTTATTCTCACAAATAAAAACTGAATTAGGTACTAAAACTAACGTAACTGAATCAGTTGTAGAAAAAATCTCAAACGCACCATCAACTTCAAGTTCTACAGAGGTTTTAGCTGAATCAAAAGCTTACATGAACCCACAATTTGCTAGAATGAAGGATTTGATGAGCAAAATAAAATAATAAATAAAAAAAACAAAATACAATTTTAAAATGGGAGCATTATTAGAATCAGGTATGGTAGGTAACATTGGTCTTAAGCACTTACGTGTGATCAAAGAAGATACCATCAAAAAATGGGATGAGTTAGGATTTTTAGAAGGTCTTGACGGTCATCAAAAAGATAACATCGCGCAATTATATGAAAACCAAGCGTCTTATTTAATCAACGAAGCAGCTGTAGCTGATGCGTCTGGTTCATTCGAGACTGTGGTATTCCCTATCATTCGTCGTGTGTTCTCTAAATTATTAGCTAACGACATCGTGTCTGTACAAGCTATGAACTTACCAATTGGTAAATTATTCTTCTTCATTCCTAAAATTCAGGAATTAAGAGGTGGTGATAGTCACTATCAACCATATTCTGGACCAAACGGTGTTACAGGTAACAACGCAGTAGGTGATGGTTACCCAACTGGTAAAAGAAGTCTTTATGATCGTTTCTACGAGAATAGTGACGCTTTAACTGAAGGTCTTTTTGATTATTCAAAAGGTGCGTTCTCAAGTCAATCATTAACAGTAGCAGGTTACGCAGCTTTCGCAGCTGGTGTTGTTACAATTGATGGTACAGCTTTAGCAACTGGTACAACTAAATCAAGTGTTGTATTGGCATTATCAGGTTTCACACAATCAGGTGCTGGTAAATTATCAGGTCCTAACGGTAACGAAATGGATACAGAAGAATTCTTAGCTTCATTAGAAGTTAGAACAACTGACGCTAACTTACGTAACTTCTTAGGAATAACAACTGCTCCACTTCCAATCAATATCGTTACTAACAAGTACGGTAAAGGTCTTGTTGAGTATGGTCAAAAATCTAATGGTAATACTGGTAGTTTCCAAGATATTTGTGACATCGAAGGTGTAATTTATGTACAAGTAGATTTACAAAAATATGACCCAACTTCAGGTTTCTCTGATTATGAAGTAACTGGTTCTACATTAGCAATTAATGAATTCGCAGTAACTTATCGTCAATATGCATCTTTAGAATTTGAAGATGAAATCGGTGAAGTATCTTTCGATTTAGAATCTGTAACAGTTTCTGTAACTGAAAGAAAATTAAGAGCTAGCTGGTCTCCAGAATTAGCACAAGACGTTAGTGCATTCCACAACATCGACGCTGAAGCTGAATTAACAGCTTTATTATCTGAGCAAATCGCTGCTGAAGTTGACCGTGAAATCTTACGTGACTTACGTAAAGGTGCTGCATGGACTGCTAAGTGGGATTACAACGGATGGAAGTACGGTGGAACAAACGGTGCTACATTACAAGGTTACACTCAAAAAGATTGGAACCAAACGTTAATCACTAAGATTAACCAATTATCGGCTCAAATCCACAAGACTACATTAAGAGGTGGTGCTAACTGGATTGTTGTTTCTTCAGAAGTTTCTGCAGTATTCGATGATTTAGAGTATTTCCACGTATCTAATGCAGATCCTGAGCAAGATACATATAACATGGGTATCGAGAAAATCGGTTCATTAGCTGGTCGTTACCAAGTTTATCGTGATCCTTACTTCCCACCAAACAAAATCTTGATTGGTCACAAAGGTAAGTCATTATTAGACGCTGGTTACATCTACGCTCCGTATGTACCTTTACAATTAACTCCAACTATGTACAATCCTTTCAACATGACTCCTATCAAAGGTATCATGACAAGATATGCAAAGAAAATGGTGAACAACCGTTACTTCGCAACTATCGACGTAAAAGGAATCCAAGTATTTGGAACAGATACTTTAAGATAATCTTAATAGGAATCTATAAAAAAACCCTCGAGAAATCGAGGGTTTTTTATTTTTGGTATATTCCAGAATATTTCTTATATTTGTGATTATGGGTGAAATTACCGACTATAGTAAACTTAGACTTGACGTCCTTGAAAAAATGATACATTCGAGAGGTTTGGAATGTAAGATGAAAAAGGATGAGATGGTAAAGACGTTAAAATTAGATGACGAAGGAAAATATGAGGTTCCAATGAAGGAAACCACATATGAAAAATTCGATGGTGGATTTAATGTCGGTATTGACCTTAAAAATCATCCTGATTTGGTATTGATGGGTAAATTTGTTGAAAAAAAGGATGCTAAATCACTTAACCGATACTCAGATGGTAGACTTTGGTATTGGTCAAAAATTAAATTAATATAATGAATTGGACTGAGTATTTTTTAAACATTGCAGAACAGGTTAAACTTAAATCTAAGGACCAATCTACACAGATAGGTGCAGTTATAGTGGGTAAGGATAATGAGGTCCTTTCTACGGGGTATAATTCATTTCCAAGGGGTTTAGACGATTCGTTACAAGAACGTCAGGAAAGACCTGAAAAGTACTTCTGGTTTGAACATGCTGAACGTAATGCAATTTATAACGCTGCACGTGTGGGAACACCATTAAAGGGTTCCATAATATATCTTACTTCAGGACTACCATGTATGGACTGTGCTAGAGGTATAGTAAATAGTGGAATTGAAACTGTTTACTGTAAAGAGGTGTGTACCACAAAAAATAAGGAGAAGTGGGATGAATCTCAAAAGAAATCTCTCCAACTCCTCCTTGAATGTGGGGTTGATGTAAAATACTACTAATTACCAAGTTCTACAAGCCCAATAACGAGGTTTCCAACGTGGACCCGGACTTTCACAATGATGTCTTGCTCTAAATGATTTACGTCTTTGTGGATTATTCTTTTTAATTTTCATTACTTTACCATGGGCGGATTTACCACCAAAACCGAAATTTACTTTAACAACCTTACCCTTGTCGTTCTTGACATACACTTTAAACTTTTTAACATCACCTTGCATGATTTTTCCAAGTTGAACTTTACGTCCTTGATACTCGGCCTCATTTAACATGTTATCAACAACATAATTTGTGTTTTGTATTGAACCAAATTCGTCTTCATATATCAATACAGGAGTTTCTTCGTTATATTCGAATAACCTTTGAAACTGTTCTTCAGTAACTACTAATTTCATAATTTTATCTTTTTTATTTTCATTTAATCTATCAACCTCTTTAAACCTTAAAGGATTTGACATTCTTTCAGGTTGGCTGTGTAATCTTTTTTTACGAGTAAAAGCGAAACTTCTACTTTTTTCATTAATATCGTTTCCCTCATCAAAATGAGTCATAGTTGGTTTATTTCCTTTACCAATCTTTGGGTCTTTCTTTTCCGCTCTTCTCTTTTGGGAAGTCATTGCTTTCTTTTCTTTTTTACTATAAGAAGATGCAACTTTTGGGGTTTCCTTTGATACTTTTTTTGAAGGTCTACATTTTGGGTACGATTTACCGTCAGCATCTTTTCTACCACATGGTGGATGTTTACCATCTACCTTTTTAGATACGTCTACCCACTTTTCTTTAAACCATCTTCTAAGGTCTTCTTTTAAAACCTCACCTGATTCAATCGATTCATTAATATATTTTAAATCTTCTTTGGATACAATGATATTCATACTATAATTTAGTGTCTTTTATAAATTTATTATAAGCTGATTTATAAGACTTTTGACTTTCGTCGTTAAAATCTTTGGTGTATTGCCAATTCCAATATAAATCGTCATTTACTTTAAATCCATAAAATGAATGAACTTGTTTTTGTAAATCGACAACATTACTTCCATTCCAATTATGTCCTGTACAAATGTAACCCGATTCAATATCCTTCACTATATTAGATTCATTTTGATTCGTATGTCTATTTTCAATCCAATTAAGTCTTTCAATTAGATTTTGATAATACATATTTGTTTGTCCCCATCTTACTGAACTAAAAAAAACAACCATATCTGACTCAAATAATTCTTTAGATATTTTCCAAAGTTCATCCGATTTGTTATTGATACTAGCCCAACATCTGTGATGACCTGAAGGATTTTTATCCTTGTCTTTAAGTTTGGATTTTAACACCCCACATGAATCTCCGTCTTTTCTTGATACGTTACCTTCACAAGGAAATATCTTAAGTTCGGGCACATCTATTAATGTTGAATTATCACCTAATTCATCATTAAGATACATCGCAATCATTTTAGATTTTGGTATATCAATATCATTTTTATCCCAATTATGTCTATTAGAACAACTTAATAGTAAAACTTTTTTCTTCTTTTTAAGAATGTCCAACGTTTTCTTTAGAGATTTCCACGCATCGGATTGTACCATCTCCTCTGAAATCATCATTTCCCTAATCCTTTGTATGTTCTCTTGTAAATTCATTTATTTACATTTTTTCCAACCACCACCTTTTGATTTATAATTTTTTGCTGCCCAACCATTTGCATACGCAGATGGGTATACGTCAAATTTTGCTTTAGCAGCTGCTTTAGATGCTGCCCATTTTGCTGGGTCGGTAGGACAATTTTTACTTTCGTCTATTTCACCGTAAGATTCATTTTTATCTTCTTTTTTCTTACTAATCGCAATTGCAGCTTGTTGTGTACGTGACGAAGCCTCTTTAATGGATTTATTTTTAGGTACACAATTTGGAACCATTTTACCATTTTTCATTTTACCCCCAACTTGTTTGTATCCTTCCCAACAAGATTCGTTTAAATCACCTTTTTTTGTTTCGTTCATTAAAAAATCAAAAACTTGATCCATATTTTCTTTAGCAGTTGAAATATGGTCATCAGCCCAATCGTGACCGTTTTCCAAAATTTCGTTAACCATATCATGGTCAAGTTTTAATAATAAATCACATTGTCTTCTTATCTGTTCTAAATTACTGAAGAACATGTAATTAGAAACTCCTGATTCATTTTCTTTAATGACCTTTTTAACAACTTTTCTTAGTTGTTCTTCGGTTAATTTAATTGTTTTCATATTAGTATAAATATCTTACTTCTCCGACACAATCTCAAACTTGATTGGTTCTTTATAATGAATTTCTTCGGTGTGTGTTTTACCTTTTAATTCAATGTGATATTCCCTCGGAATATATATTGAGGTGTCAAAATGAAATGAATTTTCGTTATTTGTTTTATCAATTAAAGTCCAATCATGAACAGTAACCTGAGTTCTACCCTCAAGAATATAGACTCTATAGTATAGTTCATCCAATAAAACAGTTTTTGGTTGATTAATTGACCTCATTGAGATTGTTATTTTTCTAACATCTCCTCTTTTAATCTTTTCGTTTAATTTAACTCCAAAAAATTGGAAACTATATCTTTCTAATTCCGTTTGATTTTCACCAATTGTAAAACCATAGGATATTGGATTTGGTACAAATTTTTGTGTAACGTCAGGAATTTCGGAATCACCTATTGATAGGTTGCTCCAATTATCGTAAAAGAATTTCTTACCATCACACTGTAAACTATCAATAGTAAATGTGACCTTATAAACACCCTTTTTAACTAATGTCGCTTCTAATTCTTCCAAACCTTCTATTTGAGTTCTGGTGTTGTCTAATATATTAACAACAGGTAAATTATCTAAATTGTGGAAATTACCGCCTTTTGTAACATATAGATATAAGTTTTGTGGTTGTCTAATGATAAAGTTTGATCTATCGTCTTTGATTACATCATCGAAATAAGACTCTACATAGGGTTCAAAAAATGTTTGTGTGTATTTTGTAAAGAAAGCAACTGATTGGTCAACTGCAACGCTTAAATCTTGATATACAACATCAAATGCAATACCTAAACCTTGATTAATTGTTTGACCCGATATGACTTGGTTTACATAATTGGTAATATCGACATTCATGTCTTCATTTCCATTATCAAAAGTTTGCTCCCCGACTATAACAGGTGAATTAGAATAAATACCCGGTGTGTTCCAACCATTCATAGTGGTTCTATAATACCAGTTAGATGGTCTTTCGTCATATGTTTTGTTACCATCAACAAAGTCGTATGATACGTCTTGGTAATCGAAACCAATACCTTCGTCCCAATATTGGGATATTTTGAATACGATTAATTTAAATGACACGGCTCTATCCCTACCCGTGGTTCTATTTAAACCTTTTAAACCCTCGTCACCAAATATCGTATTGGTAAGATGTAGAATGTGTCTGGTGTTAGAATCGACAACAAGTTCGTTACTATTTACCTTGTTTCTTAACGTAGTTAAATCGACTTTAAATATAAATTTGGAAAACCCTGAACCGTAAAAAATCTCAGTTGTTGGGTTTTTTGACGTATTAATACGACTATCCTTGATTAACGTATTGTTTTTCTCAAAATATGAACGGAAATATGACATCTTTTTTATTAATAAATATCAAATTAGTTGATTCTAATCGATTTGTTTAATAAGTCATTTTCCAAAGTTGAGATTTGTTTCTGTAAACGGATAAAATTAGGGTCACTTTTAACCAATGGTTCCGTAGGTTGATGTTGGTGACTTTCTAGTAAATCCATCATTGTAGTTAATATTTCCAATAGAATTTCACCTCTCACTAATGCATATGTATTTGGGTGAATGTCCTCCACAAAATTACTATGTGTTGGTTCGTATTTGTCTAATTTTTTAAAATTAATAGGTTTTAACTCATTAGTATCCGTCGATACTAAGTAGATAGTGTCACTCTTAATTGACGCAAAGGATTGTTCTTGTTTTTCTTCAGTTTCTTTTAATCTTTTAAGTTTTTTAACCTCATCCTCAAATGGAATATTTGCATCATTTTTTGAAAAAATCATTCCTTTTGTAAATCTATTGAATGGGTCAATCTTACTAAAAATAAGTTCTCTATTGGTTTGACTTGTTCCTGTTAATGTACTTACCGCCGAAACTTTCTTTGGTCTAAAATAAAATGGATGAACGTTTTCTTCCAAATCCATTGCATTAAAATGTTTAAACCCATAACGATTAAAACCTTTAATAATGTCCCTAACAGTGATATATGCTTCAGTAATACCTGAAACGGTAACTGTAAACGTATGACCAGTGTCGTTTGGAAATTCATTAAAATCACTAAACACGTTAACTAATGTGGAACCTGTGGTGATTTTGGCGTCGTCAATTTTTACATTTTGTATATTAAATAAATCATTGTCATTTTGAGTGTTATAAATGTCGAAGTTAATCTTCGTTGCGCCCGTAAAACTAAAATCTTCTATTTCATATTCCACCATATATTTTAGTTTACCTGTTTTGAATTTTTTAGTTTTCTCTTCTTCTTCAACAAGTTCTAATTTTCTTGGGAATTTTTTTAATGTTAATGTTGCAACGTTGTCGGACATCAAAGGTTGACTTATCAATTTTTTTCTATCCGCAGAATTAGCAAATTCTTTAGTTGGAAATTTACCTCCTCTAATATTCACACCACTATCGGTAAATAAAACATCTGAACCATACATTCCTGAAACCGCGTAATGTTCGGGTTTAGCGAATGCACCTTTCGCCTTTTTTTCAACATAACTTCCATCGGGTAAAAATACGTCAGGACCTTTTTTAGAAGCATTACCTAAAGTTGTTTCACTAACACCCTCCGAAAAAGTTTGATTGTTAAAATCATGGGCAGAATTAAATGGTCCTGCGATATATTCTTTGTTTACTAACTCCTTGTCAGTATCGTATAAAAATATTTTAACGGGTTGTTTAACTTCAGGTACGTGGTTAAAACTACCGGGTAAAAGAGGAGACGCAATAAACGGGTCATTCTCATCCCAAGGTTCGTATTTGAATCCTCCTTCGATAAAACCAGGATTAGATGAAAACGATTTAAATCTAATTCTACCTAATCCTAATGGATCTATGTTATCATCACATATTCCTATAAAAATTGTTTTCATTTCTTAACTCTTTTACCTATTTCGTTATTTACGTCATTATATAAATTTTCAACAGTTTCTAAATGTCTTGTTAAATCTATAATGATTTGTTTAGTTTTTTCGTGTTCAGTATAAAGTTCATTAATGACTAAAAACAAATCTTTGTTTGATTTATTTTCAACATCTTTTATTATCTCAATAATTTTTTCCTTATCCATAATTAATAAAATACAGAATTTACTTTTAAAGAACCTCTCGGTATTGTTACAGGTTTTCCATCAGCAGTAAAGCCAAAACCAGTTTCATTACCACCTGCCGCAACACCATTATTTACGATATTACCAACCATACCACTAATTACAGATTTTGCGTGGTTAATTTGTTTATTTGGTTCACCGTGAATATCATTTAAATTAACACCATTTTTTTGTGCATTTTCAATAAAATCAATTAACATACCCGTTTCACTTGTACCTGGTCTTAAATTGGCAAATGATGCTAATAATGCAGGTAATGGTAAACTAATTGATGATGCGGACAATGCTGTGTTTATTGTCGTTAAAATAGTATTATATAGTGCATTACAATCATCTAAATTGGAATTAATAACCGCGGTAATTAAAGCAATTAAACCGGCAATTATCAATGCGTATTTTTTAAATTTATCTTTTAAGATTTTGAGTGCCAATTGTTTAATAAAATCTAATATGTCTCTTTTAATTCTACCCCAAATTTCAGTAATGAATTTCCAGAAAATATCTTTGATGATTTTTGTAAATAACTTATAAAGTTTCTTTAATATTTCTTTAGCTGAAGTTAAAGTTTGTTGACCTTTTAAAACTACCGCTTTGTAGATTACTACAATTGGTAATAAAAATTTAGGGGACATAACAGAACCAATCATCGCCTTAGGCATATTCAAAATAAAACTATTCATTATGTTGATGTGAAAATTTTGTAATGACGCAGCTTGACCCGAATTCTGATATGAAAGATTTGCAACATTATATAATGTGTTATCAACAACTTGATTTAAACTCATTTTATTATTGTTGTTTACCATATAAACAAAATCCTCAAATGTCGAAACGTCTGTTGGTACATTAACATCATTACAATCCTTAAATTTTATAACTTTTTGGAATCTTCTACTTTCTTCTTCTAAATCAACACCTTCTACATCATCGAAATCAAAATACGATTCTTCAATTTCATCGTTAGTATTGAAGTTTGCTTTAGATAATGAATTTACTGTCGCACCATTACAACTTTTTAAAAGTTTACTTAACAATCGATTAAGTTCATTCATACCAATATCCAAACCTATTGGTTCACCACCATCACCTTTTAATGTCATTAATGTTGACATCTTGGTGACATCTTTTAAATTTGGTAATTCCACGGTTGAATAATAACCTTGTAAAAAATTATTAACAGAATTACCCGTTAATCCGCTAACTGAAAAATTTTGATTCGCCACGTCCCAATTCATGGTCATCAATGAATCGCCTTTTGGGGTTGCTAAATTAAAATTACCTCCTGAATTAAATAAATCATAAAGTTCACTGTTCATTTGAACTGAACCTCTAGTTTTACCTTCATATAATATTTGTCCCGCATTACTTGTTGGGTCAACTTGTAATACATTCATAAAATCAAATTCACTTGGTTTCAATGAAACGTTGTTTACTGGAAAATCTTTGTTAGTACCACATATACCGTCCCCAACAAATAATACTTGTTCTGCGGCGTTTCCGATGATACTTTTTACACTTTTAAGTGTTTCATCTATCGATTCGTTTGTGATTTGTTTTAATCTTGATTTAGATTCTAACGGACTAGCTAATTGTATCTTTTTATTTGCACCACTTAAAAAAGCGTCAGCAATATCAATTAAATCACCAAAAACATCGGTTTTGTTTTCTTTTTTTCTACTTGCCTTACTTTGTAAATCAGTAAGTTTTTTAGGGGGATTCTTATCAAAGTTTTTTAAACCATCATCTAAAACAGGACCAATGGTATTGTCGATAAATGAATCCAAAGGGTTAGTGCTAGGTTCATTAACTACCTTAGTAATTGCCCTTATTTTGGTAATTACTTGTTGTTTTTGTTGTCCTGAGGTTGCCATTATATGATGTAATTATCTTTCTTATTATCACCGTCATTAACTAACTGGTCTAAAATTTTTCTATCCTCATCTGACAGTTCTAACTTACCCATCGGCATACCTTTTCCACCTCCACTACCTTGTGTTTGTTTCAATAAAACACTTTGTAATTTCACTAAAGAAATCTTCTTTTCAGTACAATCATTTAATATTTTTTGTTGTTCTTTGATAACAGGTCCGATGACACTCATATCTTCAGCATCTTTCATAAAACTCATCATTTTTCGCATGATGGTTGATGCGGTACTCCTGTTTTCAACAACATCGTTGTATATTTCTTGCATTAAAGCTAATGCAGAATCAACGTCTAAATTAATATTGTTTTTCTGTGTTCTCATACCAATAAATAGGTTTATTCTAAAAACCCAACCAAAATTCCATTATACATCTTTTTAAAACGTTTAAGGGAAATTCTAATTTCTTTGGTCGATAATGAAGTCATTTCTCGTAAAGAGAGTAGGATTAGATTTTTATTAAATTTATTTCCATCACCAACTTGGAAGATTTTATCAAAATTTGCAAAAATTTCAAGTAATGCATACCCTAATTTTTGTTCATTTTCGGTTAAACTTTCCTTTTCCATGAATTCCTCTAATGTATTGGTTAGTTTTATAATTACATCTCTATAATCTATAACATACTCATCAATAACATAAGATAAATCACTACGACCCTCAATATCGGACGAAATATCGTCATAAGATACTTGTCGATTTTGTTCTTTTACGTCCTTTTGTATTGCACCCATAAGATAGTTCTTACAAATGGTTCCAAAATACGAATAAGCCTTGTGGTTGGCGTCAGGATTAAATTTATTAATTTTTGTAATGAGAAAAGACATGGTATCTGTATGGATTTCATCAAATTCCATATCTTTTCTATATAACTTATAACGTCGAATAATAGATTCGACCATTATTATTAGGGGTTCTCTTAAATATTCATTGAATATCTTGTTACGTTCGTCTTCGTCTTCGGATTTTAAATATCGTACTACCGCTTGTTCTTGATCCTCCCCAAAATATATTTTTTGGGTCCTTTTTCTTGGCATTTAGGCTTCTGTGTAATTTACATCTCGTTTATTTTTAAAGAAAAATTCTTTTTTCGCGGTGTCCATCCAAAATTTTACCTCTTTTTCTGTTAATTTACTTTCTTCGTCATTTTTTAAATTAAAAAATAATGAATCTTCTCTAAAATTAACGTGTTGATATCCAACTTTAGGAATTGACATAATTTTCACATTGTTATGTGTTAATCTTAACAATAATTCATAACTAAATGTCAATTTAATGTTGTCCTTGAAAAAACCATTTTCTTTCATTACTTGTGTTCTATATAATCCGCCGCTTGTTTGGTAGTTTTCAAATTCTAATAAAACTTCATTGTCTAAAAAACCTTGTTTGTCACAAAAACCGTATGCCCAAACCGATTCGTTAGTAAAACTTACAAATTCACCTTCAACATTAATATCTTTTACGATAGGTAAAAACACATCAACATCTGTAAATTCTTTAGTATATTCATTTACCGTTTTTAACCAATTTGGTTTGAATTCATCATCAACTTCTAAGATTGTGAACCATTCAGTTGAACAGTTTTCAATACCTAAATTTACTTGTGAACAAAAATCAGTATTTCCATTGTTTACAACGTATGTAATTTGTAATTTTTGACTTAAATCTAATTTTTCAATTTCAGTTTTAACGTCTTGCGGACAAACAATCGTTAATTGTACATCATTATGAAAGTCTTGAATTGAATTAACTGAATTAGTCAACATTTCTGAATATAATTCGTCAATTTTATGAATTGGTAATATTACCGTGTATAATATCTTATGCATTTTCTACTTGTTTTAATTTTTCTAATGTTAATTTAAATGTTTCCATTCTTTTATTTTTAAAAGAATTAAAAACGGATAAAATGTTATTTTCGGTTACTTCTTTTTTGTATGGTAATAAAGTTTCTTTCATTTTGTCTTTAACCTCTTGAGTTAATTCAACTCCCTCAATCCATGCCAAAATATATGTACCTAAAATCTCAACTAATTTATTACTATCATATGTCCATAAACCATTTTCAGATAACCAATCAGGTTCAGTATCAGGAATTTTTCCAACAACAGGTACTCCTGATTTCATTGATTCTAAAGGGAACGTTCCAAAAGTAGAATCATCATCAACCCATAACGACACCATACATTCTTTCAAATTTTTTGAGAAATCTTCATATGACATTTGAACCATGTCTCTAAATGTAATCCATCTTAATTGTGGAAATTTTAAATAAAATTCAGAAATTAGTTTTCTTTGGATACTTCTATCTCTTACACTAATTGCGATAAATGGTTTTAATGACAAAGTAGACGGTTCAAAAATATCTTCAATAATTGGTGGGATTACAAACACTAAACTTTCAGGAAAATAATCTAAAAGATATTTTTTCGATGCGTCTGTTGTTGTGATAATTCTATCGAAACCATAATCACTGAATCTACTACCGATTGGTAAATTTTCGTAGATATATTCTTTTTGTTGTACCAATAATACTTTAATACATTTGATATTTGATAATTGCTGTAATGTATTGGTATAATACTCAGGTACAACAATTGTATCGTCAACATTAATCTCGATTTTATCGTCTTTAATTGATACGACTTCAAGTTCTTTGTATTTGTCACCTAACCAAGACTCAACTCCCGTGTAGTTTTTATCTTCAACAAGAATTTTAGAAATAACACCGTTTTGATTTAACGTTAATGCTAAATCATAGATGTATTTTACCGAAGCTCTCGCATTATTTTTTGTATCGTATGTTAAAAAATATACTATACTTTTACTTTCTTCTAACCTGTTTAGGGCTAAATTTAATTTTTCAATGTTTTCATTATTGTTCATCTTCTTCGATTAATATTTCGTATTTTATTAAAGTGTTAAATGCAATTTTAAAGGCGATGCTGGCTTTTTGTTGTGAAAAAACTCCTAACTCATCTTCAGTTTCATCGTATTCGGATAAAACTCTCTCTAAACACATTTTTATTATTTCATATTTGAATATGTTAATTTCTAACGTTTCTGATCCGTCATCGTCTTTTATGTTGTTTCCGGTTCTACATTTGTCTGTGATTCCGTCAAGGTCAATGTAGTAGGATTTTCCAAAGATTTCAACCATGGTTCTTGTATTTCAGTTAATTTAGTTATTTCTTTTTTATAAGTAAAGTATTGATTATAAGTGGTATTGAATTTAATACCTATTTTTTCTTCGGGACATTTTTGTAAGATACTTTCACTGTCACTTATCCAAACATCACATTTTGACCATAATTTTTCAACGTCTTGACTCTTTATGAATTTTATATCATTACCAAGAAAACCATTCTTTGATAAAAAGAATAATGTTGCAGGTTTTGATTTACCTAATTCATCAACACCGATTAATGTAAATGTATGTTCAGGATTTTCGTAGATTAATCTATTTAAATCCGTAAATGTTGTGGAATAACTTAATCCCGCATGACCAAATATCTCAATTGGATATTCAATAAATGTGAAATATTCATACTCTTCCTGTGATTGGAATTTGTACGAATTTAAAATGTTATTATTTTGGATTGGTTCTGTGATACCGTATTCAAACGTATCTTCAGTTTCAGAATCGAGATATGCGTCTCTATAATGATAATCAAATTTTTGAATAGTGTTTCTGATTACACCATCAATACTTACAAATATTTCCATAAAAGAAATATAAGATGATTAGGGTTATAAGTAAACCCTAATCGTATCTATTCAATATCTCTCCAATAATTGGATTTCTTACAATGTCTTGATTTCCAAATTCAAAAACTCCAATACCTTTAACACCTTCCAATCTTTTCTTTGCATCATAAAGACCAGATTTTGTTTTGTCTTTATATTTGTCAGATTGTTCAAGGTCACCCGATAAAAAGAATTTTGAATTAAAACCAATACGAGTTAATAGTAATTTAATTTGTGCGGGAGTTGCATTTTGTGCCTCTTCAAAAACTAAAATAGTGTTATCTACGTTCCACCCTCTCATGTAAGCAAGTGCCGCAACTTCAATATATCCCATATCTTTTAAACTCTCACGAGCCTCTTTACCGATAATCTTATTTAATAGGTAATATGATGGATAAATGTACGGGTCTAATTTCTCTTCTAAACCACCAGGTAATGACCCTAATTTCTCCTCGGCCTCAACCGCTGGTCTAACTATGATAATCTTCTCATACTTGTTAGAATCGTCGTATAATAAGTCCACCGCACGTTTCATTGCAATATATGACTTACCCACACCCGCAGGTCCAAAACATAATGTAATTTGATTTTCACCAAGAACATTCCAATAAGTTTCTTGGTTTTTGGTTAAGAACTTCTCTTTAGGACGTTTAATGATTTGTCTAATCTTTTCCTTATGTGATGTCTTTTTTTCTTCGATTAGGACGGTGGGTTGGTTTCTACTAATTTTAGGTTTTAATGCCAAAATATCTTTTTTTAGATTCTACTTTTATTTTTTATAAATATCTTATTTTCCGGTACTACCGAATCCTCCTGTACCTCTTTCTGTTTCCGATAATTCAGGAACCTCAGTCATAAATACTGTCGGATAAGGTAAGATAATTATCTGAGCACCTCTCTCACCAACATTATACGATACACTATCCAAACCCTGTGTTTTCTTAAAAGTGGCTTGTAATTCACCTCTATAACCACTATCAATTACACCAACACAATTGGATAAAATTAATTCTTGGTTTCTAACAGACGAACGAGGGAATACTAATCCAACGTGACCTTTTGGGATTTCCATTGCAATACCAAAACCATATGTAATACTAAAACTGGCATTTTCTTTGATATTTGTAATTGTTAAATCCATACCAGCGTCACCGACTTTTGAATACGATGGAATAACCGCATTTGGATCTAATTTTTTTACTTTAACCATCACACCTTCAGAAATGGTACCAAAATTTGTTGGAAAATTTGGAATCTTAGGTTTATTAACTTCTCTTTCAACGTCATTGGCCAATTTACCTAATACGTCGTCTAACTCTTGTACAAAATTAACGTCAAATTCTTCATCATTAACTAATGATAACTCCAATTCCTTTAATCTCTTTACGTAACCTTCTAATTCTTCTTTTTCCATTTACTGTTTTTTTTCTTCTAACCATTTATCTAAAGCTTTTATTCTTTTTTGTAAAGCTTCGTCTTGAGGTCTTAAACAACATTCAACAAATACGTCGGTAATTCGTTGAAGTTCTTCTACTGTAATTTTAACACCAACTGAATTGGTGTATTCTAAAGCCATTTTGCTTTGTGATTGTCTTAATATTTGAATATCACGACTATGAAAATCCATATCAGTTGGTGTTTATGTTAATTACTTTGTTTTGTAGTACTCAGGTGTGTTCTTTGGGTCAATAACACATTCGATTGCCATTTTAGCAACTGAAATGCTTTCACTTGAACGAATGTCACCTGCTCTGTATTTCGATGCAACAATAGTTGCCTCTTCTACAGTTTCTGCTTCAATGATGTACTTTAATTTTTGAAGACGAGCGTTTCCTGCTCTGTCCATTTGGTCGGTTTCATAACCGATAGTTACTAAGTAGTGCATGTTTTACTTGTTTATAATTGATTTAAAAAATTGTACTCTGTTATTACAAACATTTCTTAAAGAATAGGTGTCTTTTACTGTTTCATAAAGTCTATTACCTAAGTCTTCAATCATATTTGGGTTTTCAATTAATCTCTTCATTTGTTTTGCCCAATCTTTATGATTTCTCTTTGGGTTAACTAATAAAGCATTACCGTTATTGTTAAAATTACCATTATCTACGGCATTTACCAAATCTAATAAGTATGGATTTGTCTCACTTGCAATAATTGCCTTCTTATGGAAACCTGCCTCAATAACTTTTAATTGTGATTTATTAACATTAAAATCAGACTCAACTAAAGGAGCAAGTGATACATCAAACATATTGTAATTGTTTGCGTATGTAGTGATGTCTTGTGTCCACCTTCTTCTATATGGTTGATTTACATCATCATATGGTGTTGGAGCAAATGTATTTAAATATGATTTATATTCATTAGACAATACTTTATAATCATCTGTGAAGAACCTCTCATATTTATACCAAACCGTCTCTAATGGTTGAATATCTCTTTGTCTTTGTTGACCTGTATTTTTATCTATTTCAGTTACCTTACCTCTTAAATCAAACCCACATAAAACGAATTGGACTTTGTCTTTAAATGAGTTATGTGTAGTTGAAATACCTTGAGACATTAATTCTATGTCGTGTAAGTGTGACGAACCTCCTAACCATCCAAATCTTATTTTATCTGATTTTGTTGGATTTGGTTGAAACTGTGGTTCTTCATCATTAACAGCATTAGGGAAGATTAATATGTTAGTGATATTCAATCTATCTTTAATTGTCTTTGCGAAAATTGGGGTTGTTGTTGTTACATAATCCACAAGTTTCATCATCTCCACCTTCATTTCACCAATCTTAGAATTTTTAATTTGGTGATACATTGGATGTCTTTGGTCAACAAACCATAAGTCGTCAATATCCATTATGACTTTAATTCCTTGTTGTTGTAACCATTTGATTCTGTTTACATTACTCTCATGATTAGTTTGATGAATGAATGTGTGGAATACCACAATATCGTATCCAAAGAAAGTTTCGTCTTTATCTTCTGCGTTAAATGTTAAATCAACATGAACATCATCTGCAAATTTTTCCCCTATAAAAGTATAAGGATCCATTATTCGGAATTTCCCTACTCCATGTTTATCTGATGGGATTGCTAGAATTTTAATTTTTGACATAATAATACTATATGTCTAAATTATAGAGAAAATAATTGGAAAAACAAAATGGATTGTGACGATTATTTAGATTTGTTAACTCCTGTGATTTTTCCTTTGAATACTGAATCACCAACCTTTAGAACTAAATTTTCATTGATTGTTTGTGTCTGTTGTGCAGTTAGGATTTGATTTAATTTCTCATCCATTACTTTACGAACTGTATTTTCGATAAGAGTTGCGATTGCATTCATATCAATATTGTTATTAACAATAGTTTGTTTTGGTTGTGAGGAAGGTCTTGTTGCCACACCCTCTTGTTCCATTAATCTTTTAGCTCCTTTAATAAAATCCATATCTAACGTCTCATTTAATGAGATTGATGGCATTTGTTCGATTGGATGATTAATCATTGCTTGTTTAATTGCGTCAGGTAATTTAGAGTTTTGAATTTTGTCAACATTTAGAGGTCCACTAACAGGTTTAGTCGCTCTTGATGTATTTTGAAATTGGGACATATCAATTTCTTCAGGTGAACTTGTTAAAATACTTTCATTAACATGACCTCTTTCATAATTACCACCGTCAACTTTGTTCATAACTTTTTTAGCTTGAACTAATTTTCTCATTAAGTCGTTTTCTGATATTGTTCCTTGTTGTGACATCTCTATAAATATTTTCTATAATTTAGAATTTTTTAGAAGAACATTAAAGTCTTTATTCTACTAATCGATTCTTGTAAGTTATTAGGTTCCGTTGGCTCTTCAGTATTTTGATTTGATTGTAAATCATTTAACTTCTTTTCAGCCTCTTTCTTAAATCTCGCTCTCGTACCTTCACCAGGGTTTATATTATCACCTGATTGTTTTTGTTTTTCAACCCAACTACGTCTAATTGCGTCGTATTCTTGTTTAATTTTATTTTGGTAATCCTGATTTGCGTTTTGTGTTGTTCCTGAAGGTGTTTGTATTGGTTGTACCGGTGGTTTAACTTCAGGTTTTGGTTGAGGCAACTCAGTCGGTGTTGTTGGTTCTTCTTGTGGAGTTGGTTCCGCCTGAGGTTCAGGTTGTGGTGTTGGCTCTTGGGATTGAACTTCAGGTTCAGTCTGAGGTTGTGGCTCAGTTTGACCTTGTGGTTGTGTTTCAGGTTCAGTTTGAGGTTGTGGTTCGGGTGTATGAGTCCAATCTGATGTTACATAAGTAACTGACATTGAATCATCATCACCTTCTTTATATTGTGGTCTTTTTTCGTCAAATGTTACTTCGTCATCAATTTTAATACTACTCATTCTTGATACCATAAATGTTCTCCATTGGGTTTTATCTAAACCCTTTTTGGAGACGTTTGGTGACGGTACAAAAACTCTAATAATTAAATTACCCTTCTTACTTAATCCAAGTGCAACAGGTTCTCCACTTTGTCTCGTACCTGGCAATACTCTTTCCTTCTCGGGTTTTTGTGGACCCGTATAGTAAAACGTTATAGGATGTCTCTGTCTGATGGCATCCACTAACGGTTGTGTTTTTGAAGTCTTAAGTATGTTGCTCTCTTGAAGTAATTCAAAGAACATTTTATTAAAAATCATATATTAAAAATCAGGGTAACCTTTTTCAGAATTAAATTTGTTTCTTCCGATATTATCTATTCTATTGTTAATGTCACTAAAAGAACCTACTTGACCGTTCTCACCTTTTTGTCCTTTACCAAATTCATCACCATCAGAAATTGCATTAGGATTTGTCACACCATATGAATTATTATTTCCATATTTGTTTCTACCCATAACCTCATTTCTTGTTAAAATATCAATTTGTGAACCAACTTGTCCATTTTCATTTTGTCCTTTACCATATGCGTCACCATCAGATATTGCATCAGGATTTGTAATCCCATAACCATTATCTTGATTATAACGATTTGATCCTAAAATTTGTATTCTGGTTTGAATATCGGTATTTGAACCAACTTGTCCATTTTCATTTTGTCCTTTACCAAATTCATCTCCGTCAGATACTGCATTTGGGTTTGTAACACCATAACTATTGTTAGTGGAATATTTGTTGATTGCTAATTCTTGCTGTAAGTACTGTTCAGACATTAGTTCTAATGCTGTTTTTTTAGTACTTGTCGATGCATTATAAGTTTCTGCCATATTATAACATTAATTTTTTAATTCTTTCAACCTCTTCAAATAATTTACCCATTTTTAATGAGGATACTGAAGTTTTATGTGAGTTACTTTTAACTAAATTAGTTGGTGGTAACCAATCGGCTTTTTTACTATGAGATTTTAAATGTGAATTTTTTCTTTCACCAGTAATCCCACCAATATCGTCTGCTCTTTTTCTACTATCTTTTTTATTACTAACCATATCTCTTTCACCCTGTAAAAATTGATTAGCCCATTTTTCCATTAACTCACCACCACACAAATCGTACCTAACTCTATCATTAACCTTATCAACATTTTGAAAGTCATGTATTATTCTTTTGAGTTGTCCGTATTTTACTTTTTTATCGTTTAATAACTTTTCCGCACGTTTAACACCGTGGAAATGTTGACCGTTTAAACCATTTATTGTGTGGTTTATTTTGTCAAGAATATTTTGTGGTAAATCAAAAATCCTATGTTTTAACTCTTTATTCATTATCTTTTAAATGTTTCAAAATGTCATTTACAGTAAGTTTATTACTTTCAAGACTACTTTTTAAAGATTTTAATTGTTTTAAAACAATTGGATTTATTTCTTTTTCTTCTGTTTGTTCACTTTCTTTTGAAACTATGTCTTTGTCTATTCTTTTCTTAGACATAATACTTTCAATATATTCTTCCATGAATTTTTTAGGATTTTCAACAAGTCTTACCTTATCTTCAGGTAAAGTTTCATCATATCCCATTTTACCCATTCTGTCTTTTACTTCTTCATCGGGTAATTCTAATTCTTTTTCAAAATATTCTTCCGCCTCATCATAATCTGCATCAACACCTAAAGTCTCTTGATAACCTAACGCGTCTTTCATTGCAATTTCCATTACTTGTTCTTTAGTTACAACATCTTCTTGTAATGGGTAGTTAACGTAGTTTGATATTTTAGTACCGTAATTACCTTGTTGTGGACGAGTATCTTTTGCAACTTCATCACTTGTTCTATCTGAAGTAATACCTTTTGTACTTAAATTAAATGGTCTATTACCTTTTTCAATATTCCCCAATTCATCAACTATCTCGTCAACTTCCTCTTTTTCAACCTTATCAGGTATTTTACTGTAATCTGTTTTATCTGAGAATTCCTTTGCCCATTTACCCCATTTCTTCTTTTCTTTCTTGGATGCACCCTTTTCGTTTGCTTTAGCAAAGAAATATTTTTGTTGAGCTTTTGATACAAATTTCTCTTCAATTACCTGTTTTATAAAATTATTCATCTAAATGGACTTTTATATAAATATCAAATGTTCTGAAAGATATTTATGAAAGTATGGCTAGTCAGAATATTTTAACATTTTATGGGTCTAAACTTGATTTAAAAGTCGATAATTCGGAATTATATGATTATGAAATATCTAAAACATGGTCAGATTATACGTCTGACGTGTTAGATTTCGATAATTCAATTAATTATGATTCATTAATTGTTGATACGAGTCTTGCAAATTTTTCATCTACAAGAACTACAATCACGTTAATTGAATACGATAATAGAATAAATGACTCCGATTATGTTTATTCGGGTATGTCAGTTACCTTGAATTACCAAAATTTTGTAACATACTTTGGTTCACCGTATTTACACACCATATTAAATAATGATATATATACATATACAGGTATAACAGGAGAGGTTCATTATTTTAAAATTTCAGGTTTTAATAATGAATTGGATAGTGATTTATTACCCGACCCAACACCGACTCCGACACCGAGTCAAACGACAACACCTACACCAACTGTAACAAACACACCAACACCAACCCATACACCCACACAAACTGTAACAAATACACCAACACCATCCCATACCCCTACACCAACTATTGCAACCGGACCATTTATTTTTGATTTTGATTACATGGTTGTTGAATATTTCTTTAGTGATGGTACTGATATGGACACACAAACTTACATCTCAAATCCACCTGTTATGTCATTTAGTGATCAACAAGACCAAGGTTATATTGGAACATGTGCACAATCAGATTTTAGAGTTTATTTCCCAAATGATTCAAATCCAATTATAACATATGGTGGGGATAATAGAGAATCGACAGGAACCGAATCTATTTTATTTGATTTAACACAATTTAAATTACAATATCCCAACTCAAGCAATGTTGAGTTAACTTTTACATCTGTTTGGTATAATAATATTGGAGAAAACCCCGTTATTTTAAAAGCAACACTATGGAAAGGAGGTCAACCAGTACAGGATGGGTATACTTTTGTAAATAATACAAGTACCTCAAGTAGAACGGTTCAATCAAATGGTAAAGTAATTAACACTTTTTCACAAGATTGTGAACCATTTGAAGAAGTTGGTAAATTTCAATTTAATATAAACACATATATCGGTCAATTCATATAAAATGTCATATAGTTTACAAGCGGAAGCTGCGATTTTAACAGGTTTTAGTAAAAATATAATTGAATGTCCACAATTATTAGGGGATTCAACATGTTGTCCTATTACTCCAAAATTAAACAATAAACCGTGGGCATTTAAAATCAATAAAGGTTCGGGTGATGATAATTGTGAATCAATTATACGTAGAAGAACTGAAAAAGGATGGACGTTAGATTTTGTTTTTAATCGTAATGGTTATAATTGGTCGGATGGTGGTATATTTTATTATTTAGGAGTTAGAGGAGATAATGATTCTGCAGATTATGCGGATAACAATTTATCATTTGGATTTACTTCTAACGGAGGTATAAAATGGCAGTCTTATAGATATTCAGGTGTTTGTAATTCTGATTCTGGTTACACAAGTTCATA
>JACCDL010947564.1_pt1 | contig 50204 bp, 41 predicted proteins | sample 7441931 | NCBI WGS metagenome assembly JACCDL01 (sample SAMN15323437, study PRJNA562643) | freshwater metagenome | isolation source: river surface water | place: USA:Blue River Watershed | collected 2017-08-16
CAACATAGTTACCCATTGGAGTTTCGCCAGATCTTTCAACCGCTGGTGATCCACCGCGTGGGAACAAGTCTGAGACTTGGCCGATCTTTACATCAAGCTTGGTAACTAATTGATCTTTGTACTTCTTCACTAAAGCTGCTCCAGCAACATCTGCCGTTACACCTTTTAGATCCGCAGTTGTCACATATTCAAGCGATGCACCAACCAATTTATTACTTGCGGTATCAAGACATAGTTGGATTCGGTTGTATCCGACGCCCGCATTTGGGGTCTGTGCGACAACCTTGGCATTCTCGCGCGGGTTAGCGGCTGGCAACATGCTTGCGTAGCGCTGGTGGCTATGGCCACCTAGAACAACAGTTGCGCCCTTCAATTTCTTCGAAATATCGATGAGATTGCCCTTGGCAAGTCCATCGCTATTTTCAGCCCAACCTTCGTGAATGAGGGCGACGACTACATCCGCCCCGGCAGTCTTGGCATCAGCAATTGCTTGGTTAACGCCATCAACGGCTCCAGAAATCTGGATTGTCTTCTTAGCTCCACTTGCATCATTGAAATCCAAATTTCCAGGGAAAATCACTTCAGGAGTTTCTGGAGTGTTCATTCCAACTACTCCAATCTTGACTCCGCCACGATCGATAATCACAAAACTCTTAGCGGCTTTTGCGCCTGACTTAAGAGGTTCGAGAGTGCTGTAGTTGGAGGCAACCCAAGCAAAATCGGAAGCGCCAATTACCTTTTGAACGTGTGCAATGTTGCGATCATGTTCATGATTACCGAATGTGGAAACATCAAATTTCATCAAGTTCATCGATTCAATTGTGGGAATCTCTTCGAACTCACTTGAGATAGCAGGAGCTGCGCCGATGTTGTCACCGCTTGAAAGAGTTGCAGTTGCTGCAACAGCTTTCTTGTCAGCAGCAAATGCACTTGTTAAAAGAGCAGTTCCGGCGTTAGTGGAAGATCCTTCGAGCGCGCCATGGAAATCACTTAGCGCAAGAAGTTGAACGTTATTCAATGATGTGCGCATTACTCCCGCAAGATCTGCGGTTGAAAAAGTTTTGCTCCATCTTGTAGGAGCTGAGAACCCATATGCGTTAACTGCTTGGACCGAAACAGTTACAGAAGTTTGGTCTTTTAGGACCGGCAGTCTTACCGAACCATTGGTTGCTGCTGGGACGATTATTGGACATGAACCTTGGCCACCAGTAATTACATAATGCGTTACTGCGGGATTTGCAGTTACTGGGACGAAGCGAACACGGATTCCGCTATCAGTTACATATGCGCGGGTAATTGTTGGTGCAGCAGGAACGGCGTAAGTATTTGCGCTGACCTGCGGGGAAGTGAGCACTACGAGGACGGAGGTCACTAGCGCGAGGGAGCTAGCAACGGCAGAGAGACGGACGCGGAGGGATTTGCCCTGGGCGGACGCGGATGGCTTGTGTGTGATCACGGGCGGATATTGGCATGCGCAAGGTGAGGGGAGCGCAACCGACTCGTGTCAGTTTTGTGAACTATCAGGTTGTGAATTGTCAGGGCGATTCGCTAGGGTTCGAACAAATGTTCGAAAAACCTACCCCTCCTCATATCTACCTAATAGGTGGCGAGCCGGCTGAGTTCATCTTCCGCGGAAAGCGCTTTCGCATACATGCCGTCCTCTCTTCCTGGCGCGAATCAGGTGGTTGGTGGAATCGAGCGAGCGATGGTTTCTATCGCCCTGATGATGGCTCGCGGATTCTCTGGCGAGTTGAAGCTGCTCCACTTGGAACGATGGCGACCTTTGAGATTGAGCGAGAAGAGGTAATTGATCCCCGCAATCCAATCTGGCGGATAAGGCCCACCTCAAGATCTGCCTCCGCTTAAATGAGCTTCACGCATTTACATGTAGCAAGTGGCTACTCATTTAAATATGGCACAACCCTGCCGGATGATTTAGTCGCTAGAGCCTGCGAATTGGGAATGAGCGCTCTTGCACTTACTGATCGCGACACACTTGCTGGCGCAATTCGTTTTGCAACTAGCTGTAAAGCAAATTCAATAACTCCAATAATCGGAGTCGATATCGAATATGAAAACCAATCTAGATTAACTTTATTAGCAACCCCAGGTTCTTGGAGTTCGCTAGTTCGGTTAGTTACAAATATCAAAAGTTTAGGATCAATCCCAAATTCTGATTTCTTTAAATCAAATCATGAGTACACCAATAATTTATTGCTACTTCATGGCCCAAACTCAGAAGTAAGTAGGGCGCTGGCATCGCGCCGTCACGATAAGGCGCTAGCAATATTTAATAAAACGAGAGAACTTTTTAAATCCCAAGGGCTTGAATGCGTATCTCATTTAGAGAGCGAAGGAATCCGCTCTACCGCCCATGCGGCACGTGTACTTGGTTTTGCTAGAGATAACGATCTGCCGGCTCTTCTAAGTAATGCGGTACGTATGAAAGAAGCTATCGATGCTCCAATCGCAGATGTTCTAGATGCAACTCGCAACCTTCTGCCACTTCATAAGAATGTGGTGGAGCGAAAGAATTCCGAGGCCTTCCTTAAAAGCAGTGAGGAGATGGCGCATCTGGCCGAGTTGATAGCCCGAGCAGCCGGTGAGCGAAATGGCCGGGCGCTACTTAAAACAACTCAAGAGTGGGCAGAAATAGCCCAATTATCAGCAGAGCGCGATATTGGAATTGACTCAATCCATCTACCTGAACCAAGCGTTGTTGGCGCGGCCACAAAGAGTGATCTAGCAAGGCTACTAAGAGAGCGTTGTTATGCCGGAATAGATTGGCGTTACGGGAAGGCGCGCGCCGATGTTCTAGAGCGACTCGATAAAGAGTTGAAGATCATCGCAACCCTTGGTTATGAATCATATTTTTTAACAGTTGCGGATGTGACTGATCGAGCCCGAAGTTCTGGGATAAGAGTTGCTGCTAGGGGAAGTGGCGCTGGGTCACTTGTATGTCATCTATTGGGCATCTCTGGAGTCGAGCCGCTCTCACTTGGGTTATTAATGGAGCGATTCTGTTCACCACTTCGCGCCGCACTTCCCGATATAGATATCGATGTTGAATCAGCACGGCGACTTGAGATCTACGACCAGGTCTTTGATTTCTATAAAGAGCGAGCTGCAACAGTAGCGATGTTTGATACCTACCGCGCTCGCCACGCTATCCGCGATGTCGGAGCCGCCCTTGCCTTACCGCCGATGGAGATAGATCTAGTAGCAAAATCATTACCTCATGTAAGAGCGCGGAATATAACTAGATCACTAGAGAATCTTCCCGAACTTAAGAATCTAAATCTCACCTCTCCAACTTGGAAGATGGCACTAGGTCTTGCCGAGCGACTTGATGGTCTACCTAGGAATCTTGCGATGCATCCATGTGCGGTAGTTCTATCTGATATCGGTTTATATGATCGCGCTCCGATTGAGAAAAATGCAAGTGGATATCCGATGGTCCAATGGGATAAAGATGATGTTGAGGCGATTGGATTATTAAAGCTAGATATTCTCGGCGTACGGATGCAATCCGCACTTGCCTACGCAGTAAGTGAGATAGAGCGGGTAGCTGAGAAGAGATTGAATCTAGACACAATCCCACTTGATGACCCCGCTACCTTTAAATTAATCCAATCCACTAAAACTCTCGGTCTATTCCAAATCGAGAGCCCCGGACAGCGTGAATTAGTAGGAAAGTTCGCCCCGGAAACTTTCAATGATTTGATAATCGATATCTCACTCTTTCGCCCTGGTCCGGTAAAGAGCGACATGATCACCCCATTTCTAAATAGCCGCCAAGGTTGGAAGCCGCGCTCGCTAATCCATCCTGATCTAGCGCCGATACTGAGCGATACCGAAGGGGTAGTCGTATTTCATGAACAGGTAATCGAGATCATTGCGACGATGACTGGGGTATCGCTAGCCGAAGCGGATGAGAAGCGAAGGGCGCTGGGCGATAGAGAGAGCCAACAAATAATCTGTGATTGGTTTTTTCCGAATGCGATTGCGCGAGGTTATTCATTAACTGTAGTAACCGAGGTCTGGGATGTATTGCGCGCCTTTGCTTCATTTGGATTCTGCAAAGCCCATGCCGCTGCCTTCGCTCTGCCCACCTACCAATCCGCCTGGCTAAAGACCCATTACCCAGCCCCATTTCTTGCCGGGGTATTAACCCATGATCCCGGTATGTACCCAAAGCGATTGATACTCGATGAGGTGCGCCAATGCGCAATAGCGATTGCTCCGATTGATGTAAATCGCTCTGATCGGAGTTATCGAGTAGAAGGAGATGAAGTTAGCGGTTACTCGATTCGAATCGCCCTCTCTGATGTGAGCGGAATAAGTGCTAACGAGGTTGATTCAATAATAAAAGCAAGGCCATTCTTAGATCTTGCCGACTTCGTCCAACGCTCCGGTGTAAGTAAGCCGATAGCCGAAGCGCTTTTGATGCTGGGGGCTTTTGACTCTCTACATAGTTCAAAACTAAATCGCCGCGATTTATTGCTTCACTTAAATGATCTTTACAAATGGTCTCGCTCTTCAAACAAAGTAGGAGGCTCACAGCTCACTATCGCTTTCACTCCATCTTTAGTTAAGACCGGGCTACCTGATTTGCGAAGCGATGAAGTAGTGCGAAATGAGATAGAGCATCTAAATATGGATGTCTCCCACCATATGATCGAGTTCTACGCTGACTTTCTAAATGAGATCGGGGCAGTTCGTGCTAGTGAATTATTAAAACAACGCTCTAAATCAGAAGTACTTGTAGCAGGTGTAAAAGTTGCCCTCCAAACCCCACCAGTTCGCTCCGGCAAACGGGTCATGTTCCTTACTCTTGATGATGGAACTGGTTGTAGCGATGCAACCTTCTTTGAAGATGCCCAAAGCTCTTATGCAAGTACGCTAATTAACTCTTGGCTTCTTCTGGTTAGAGGCGAGATTCGCAGAACCGGCCCACGCGGTATCTCAATAAGAGCAACCGGTGCGTGGGAACTCTCCGCTGCTTATGAGAAGTGGCGTAGCCTCGCATCTTGTGAGTGAAGTGATGCGCGAACGCTCAACGATATTGCATGTCGATATGGATGCATTCTTTGCCTCTGTATCCGAGCTCGACTATCCCCAATATCAAGGTAAACCGCTCGTTGTAGGGGCTGGCGCAAGAGGAGTTGTGCTCTCTGCAAATTACGCCGCCCGAAAATTTGGAATTCGCGCCGCCATGCCAGTCTCGCGCGCCCAACGTATGGCGCCCAAAGCAATTTTTATCCCCCCAGACCATGAGCGATACTCCGAAGTTTCCAGAAGAGTGATGGAAATATTCTTTGATTTCACCCCACATGTTGAACCCCTTTCATTGGATGAGGCCTTTCTCGATGTGAGTGGCTCGAAAAGATTATTTGGAAGCGGGCGCGAGATCGCTACAGCAATTCGCGAACGGGTGAAAAAGCAGGAGCGAATAACTTGCTCTGTCGGAATCGCAACTTCAAAATTCATCGCGAAACTAGCCTCTGGTAGATGTAAACCAGATGGCATGCTCGAAATTGCCGAAGATCGCGTGCTGACTTTTCTCCACCCACTTCCGGTAAACGAGCTATGGGGTGTAGGACCAAAGACCAATGAAGAGCTACAGAAGCTGGGTTTGCGTACCGTCGGAGATATTGCAAGTACCCCAGTCGATACATTAAGACGGGCGTTAGGTGATGGTGCTGGCGAATCACTTTATGAATTGGCGTGGGGACGGGACTTTCGTGAAGTCATTACAGATGCTCCCGAAAAGAGCATTAGCGCGGCCGAGACCTTTGCCTATGACCTCGAAGATATCGAGGAGATATTGCGCGAACTACTTCGATTATCAGAGCGGGTAACACATCGGGCTAGAAAGCGGGAACTGCGCGCTCGCACTATTGGACTTAAAGTGCGTTTCTCCGACTTCACAAATTTAACCAAGTCAAAAACACTGGCTTACGCAATAAGTGGTATGCATGATGTTTACGAGATTGCCCGCGAACTTTTTCTCTCACTCAAATTGGATGGAGCTCGAATTAGATTATTAGGAGTATCGCTGGAGAATTTAATTGATGAGAATGGCGCCGTTGAACAACTTGAATTAGGGGAGCGCGAGAGTGGTTGGCGCGAAGCCCAAATCGCTATTGATCGAGCAATCTCCCGCTTTGGTCGCGGCTCAGTCCAGCCAGCGCGCTTGATTGAGGAGAGCTCCCAGGAAGATGAGGGAGAGGACCCAGAAATCTCGCAGGGCTAAGAGAGGGATTCGACTTTCGCTGGCGCGATGCTTCTACTATTGTCAGCGCTATGCCACTTTCCGAGCATGAAAAGCGCTTATTGGCGGAGATGGAAGAAGCTCTAGCCGCCGATGACCCCCGCCTAATCTCTGCTTTTAGTGGAAAGACCCCAAGTCGCACCCGAGTTGTTGTTGGCTTCCTACTAATCGTGGCTGGCATCTTCGGTCTGCTCACCGCGATGATCTCCCAGACCCCATTAATTGGCGTCATTGGATTTGCAATATCCCTAAGTGGAGCAGTTCTTGCGATTTCCAACCTCGGCGGACTCATGAATGGCCTCACCAACCGGGTCCCTAAGGAGAAAAAGGGCTCCAAGTGGAGCGCCCGCTTTGAGGAGCGTTGGGATAAGAGGACCTTCGGGGAATAGCTAGATCCCCTTCCGCGCCCGCCATTTGGCGGGTTTTTTTATGCCCAAAATCAAGAGTGGAGGAGCGCCCTTTTTGCCATGTATGAATTTGGAGAGAGGTGGTTGAAAATGGAGTAAAAGGGAGTAAAGTGGGGAATTAAGCAGAACGGGGGTTCTGCCGCAAGGCCGGGGGAGGTTTAAGTGTTTCTAGGCACCCATGAACCTCGTCTCGATGACAAAGGGCGATTAATTCTTCCCGCGAAATTCCGCGATGAATTAGCAAGTGGATTAGTAATTACAAAAGGACAAGAGCGTTGCCTTTATGTATTTCCAAGTAGCGAATTTGCTCGAATCACTGATCAGTTAAAACAAGCGCCATTAACTGCGAAATCAGCGCGAGATTACATGCGTGTGATGTTCGCCGGTGCACATGACGAAATTCCTGACAAGCAAGGTCGCGTGATGATTCCCAATGGATTGCGCGAATACGCAGCCCTTGATCGCGACTGCGTTGTCATTGGCGCAAATACCAGAGTTGAAATTTGGGATAGCAAATCTTGGAAGAGCTATTTGAAAGATCGTGAAAAGGGATTTGCCGATGTTTCCGAGGAGGTGTTCCCAGGATTGTTCTAATTCTTTAGGCCCTCTTCTGTGGCCACCGCCGACCTTCAGCGAGCGACGCCCCTTCCCCGGCGCCGCTCAACCCCCCAGATCCGTCGGCCGGCGGTGACCAGAGCAGAGGGAGTTTAAGAAAAAGCAAAAGGGAGCTAAGTGATGAAGGAGGGGAAGATGATTCACAGATCGGTACTTAGAGATCGTTGCGTGGCACTTCTTACACCTTCCATTGAGAAAAGTGCGGATCCGATAGTTGTAGATGCAACTCTGGGAATGGGTGGCCATAGCGAAGCGCTTCTGGAGAGCTTTGCGAACCTTCGAATCGTCGGATTAGATCGAGATAAGGAAGCGCTGGCAATTGCTTCCCATCGGTTAGAGCGTTGGTCTGATCGAATTGATGTAGTTCACGCTGTTTATGATCAAATCCCAGAAGTATTAAGTGAACTGGGCATTAACGGAGTAGATGGAATCCTCTTTGACTTAGGCGTCTCATCTCTGCAATTAGATGAGGTAGAGCGCGGATTTTCTTATGCGCATAGCGCGCCTCTTGATATGCGAATGGATAAGTCAGCTGGGCTAACAGCGGCAGATGTCCTTGAGACTTACGAGAAATCTCAATTGATTCGAATCTTAAAAGTTTATGGCGAAGAGAAATTTGCCAATCGGATTGCCGAGAACATCATCAAAGCGCGCGCAGTCGGGGGATTGAAGTCAACTACTGATCTTGCTGAATTAGTTAAAGCCAGCATTCCAGCACCAGCGCGAAGAATCGGAGGAAATCCAGCGAAGCGGACCTTCCAAGCGATTCGCATTGAAGTAAATCAAGAGCTTGAGATTTTGCAACGCGCCCTTCCAAAAGCACTTAATGCAATCAAAGTCGGCGGACGAGTTGTTGTTATGTCATTTCAATCTCTGGAAGACCGAATTGTTAAAGAGGTATTTCAAGAGGCTAGTGAATCCAAGAGCCCAAGAGAACTACCCATTGAGATAGAGAGCCTCAAGGCGAAATTTGAGTTGGTCTTTCGCGGTAGCGAGAAGGCAAGTGCGAAGGAGATTGAAGAGAATTCCCGTGCGCAATCCGTCCGGTTACGTGCGATAGAGCGGGTGGCGAGCTAATGGCGCTCTCTGCTCTCGCACCGGCCGTTGCAAAGTCACGTAAAGCTGTTGCAAATAGATCTGCACGCGCGGTACTTCGCCTCGTCCCCGAACTGCGCCCAGTTCCGGGGGAGCAAGCGAGCGATCGTCTCTTCTACGGCTTGATTGGCTCAATTCTGGCCTTGGGTCTACTTGGATTACTTGGAATCAATATTTTGCTCGGTAATGATGCGGTACGAATTAAAGAATTGAAGCTGGAAGCTATTTCAATCAATGAAGCGCGCGAAGAAGCTTTAAGGGAAGTAGCTCGGATCTCTACTCCAGAGAACTTAGCAATTAAAGCCGTGAGTTTAGGAATGGTCCCAAGTTCAACTCCGAGATTTCTAGACCTTTCCGTTACAACTCCGGAGAAGGTGAAACCTTAGATGCCAAATGATGCGCTAGTAGGTCGGAGAATCAAGTACCTAGTCGCCATCTCACTTGTTCTAATAGCAGTATTTTCAATTCGATTAATTGATGTCCAGGCAGTTCGCGCAGCCGGCTATGCAAATTTTGCAGATGATGAATTGACTAAACGCTCGATCATTATGGCGCCGCGAGGGGCAATTACCGATATAAATGGCGTTGAATTTGCACGAAGCGTTATCTCCTATCGGATTTTGGTTGATCAAGCCATCGTCGACTTTCCCAAGAAATTGGCTGCTCTAGCTGCTCCAATTTTGGATATGGATGAGGAATTCCTCGCTCAACAATTAGTTGGTGAGCGTAGATATGTAGTGATTGCCAAGAGCGTAAAACCCAGCGTCTGGAGGGAATTGGAAGCAGCAGTTGAGAAATACAACGCTGAGGTCATGAAGACGGATGGTGGTATGCAGAAGCGGTTATTTGGATTCTTTGCTGAACGTATTTATACACGCGAGTATCCCGAAGGTGAACTGGGCGCTGCCGTCGTTGGCTTTGTAAATCAAGCCGGAAATGGGGCAGCTGGACTCGAATACAGCATGAATTCGACACTTGCGGGCATAAATGGCGAGTACACCTACTCCAATGCTGGCGGAACGATCATCCCAGGTACCCAGAAAATAACTTCGGAAGAGCGTCGTGGAAACACGATTCGATTAACGATTGATCGAGATGTGCAATGGGTGGCCCAAGAATCCATTCGCACTGCAGTTAAAAAAGCGCGGGCACTTTCCGGAACTGTAATTGTGATGGATCCAGCAACAGGGCAAGTAATTGCGCACGCCTCATACCCTTCATTTACTCCAGGTAAGACCCAAGGCGTAGATCCTTATCATTGGAAGAATCCATCTGTTCAAGAGATTTATGAACCAGGATCTACCGGAAAAGTAATCACATTTGCTGCGGCAATTGAAGAGGGCAAGATCGAGCCCGAAACAATTATGCGAGTGCCTTACAAATTAAAGCGCTCCAATAAGGTCTTTAAAGATCACGACCCACACCCACTTTTGAAACTCACACTTTCCGGAGCGTTAGCCCAATCAAGTAATACCGCCGCAATAAAAGTGGGCGAGATGATTTCAAATGACACCCTTCATTCTTACTTAAAGAAGTTTGGTATCTCTGTAAAAACTGGCTCAGGTCTTCCTGGAGAAGAGGGCGGAAAGTTATTAGATGTTAAGGATTGGTCTGGCACAACCGCGCCGACTGTTGCTTTCGGCCAGGGTTATTCGCTAACAGCGATGCAAGCCACTTCTATCTTTGCCACGATTGCAAATGATGGCGTAAAGGTAACTCCAACTTTGATTGCAGGACATAGCGATGCTGCCGGACGTTATACGCCATCAAATAAGCAGAGTTCAGAGCGGGTAATAAGTAAAGAGACTGCGGCCAAGATGCGCCTGATGATGGAGAGCGTTGTCTCGGCTTCGGGAACTGCTCCAGCAGCTGCTATTTCCGGTTATCGCGTTGCTGGAAAAACGGGAACCGCGCGGCGCATCGATGATGCCTGTGGTTGTTATCGGGGATATACCGCTTCATTCATTGGATTTGCGCCGGCTGATGCTCCTAAATATGTAGTTAGCGTGACGATTCAAGACCCGAAAGGAATTTATTACGGCGGGTACTTAGGTGGCCCAGTTTTCAAAGAGGTAATGAGCTTTGTATTGAAAGACCAGAAAATTCCACCCACGCCAAAAGCCAAAGAGCTCTACGCTCTCGATGAGAAATCATTAGCAAAGAAGATTGCGCTTCAAAGTCGCGCGCCAGAAAGTAAGCCCTAGAGCAAATCATGAGCCGCCCTACAATTCTCACGGAGCGAAGGCTTACCGAGTTGGCAGGGTTAATAGGCACCAATCAAGAGGTCGATCCTTCGATTTCTTTCACCGGAGTCTGCAGTAACTCACGCTCAATAATCCCCGGAGACCTATTTTTCGCTTTGCCCGGTGAGAAGAGCCATGGGATTGAATTTCTAAAATCCGCGTTGGATCGCGGCGCCCGGATTGTGATTACCGATGCGCAAGGAGCAGTTCGCGCCGCTCAAATTTCTCCTGCAACACCAGTCTTACAAGTGCCGAGGCCGCGCTCCATATGCGGCGACGTTGCTAGTTGGTTTTATGGCGAGCCTAGTAAGTCTCTCTTTATCGCTGGAATCACAGGTACAAATGGAAAGACCACTACCACTTATCTTTTGAATCAGCTTTGGAAGGCTGCTGACTTTAAATCTGGATTGATAGGAACAATCGGTATCAGCTATGGAGATCATTTAATCCCTGCTACTCACACAACTCCGGAAAGTGATGAGTTGCAACGCCTACTAGCGTGTATGAAAGAAGTAGGCGTTAGAGATGTGGCTATGGAGGTCAGCAGCCACGCACTTGATCAAGGACGAGTTTTAGGAACACGCTTCCAAGTTGCCGGCTTCACCAACCTTACCCAGGATCATCTTGATTACCACGGAACGATGGCGAATTACTTCATGGCCAAGAGCAGACTCTTTGCCTACGGGCAGTCCGAATTAGGCATAGTTTGCATTGATGGTGAATACGGCCGACGACTCTGGGATGAGATGCAAATACCTAAGAGATCGATCTCAACTACCGGCAAGGCGGATTGGCATTTCGAACGAGTTGAAAAAAACCTCAAAGGTTTTGAATTGTTGATTAGAGGAGTTGATGGAATATCTATTGCCAACCAATTCAATCTAATAGGCAATCACAATCTCGAAAATTTACTTCTAGCAGTAGCAATTGCTCACGAGAGTGGCGTGGATCCACTCGTTATTGCTGATGCGCTACCTCAACTAAGTGGCGCCCCCGGTCGCCTTGAGCGAATAAATAGCGATAAATATCTAGCAATGGTTGATTACGCACATACCCCAGATGCAGTTTCACGTGTCCTTGCTGGAGTTCGGGGTCAGGGAAAAAGAGTGATCGCGGTTCTTGGCTGTGGTGGTGATCGCGATTCTTCAAAACGCTCATTGATGGGCAAAGCGCTCAATGAAGGTGCCGATATTCCGATATTTACAAGTGATAATCCCCGAAGTGAGGATCCAGAAAAAATCCTTGCCGATATGACCGTTCAACTATCTATAAAACCGGGTGGGGAAGTTATCGTTGATCGAAAAACAGCAATACATCGAGCAGTCGAATTGGCCGGGCCGGATGATTTAATCTTGATTTTAGGCAAGGGCCATGAATCTGGGCAAGAGATTAAGGGCGTAAAGATTCCTTTTAGCGATAAGGAAGTTTTACAGAGCGCAATCGAGGCGCTCGGATGATCAAGTTCTTGGCGCATGAGATTGCTGCGATCATGGGCGGGACCTATAAAGGTGAGGCCAATCTTGAAGTCAGCGGTGAGTTTATATTCGATTCACGCCTGGCAAATGAGGGATCGGTGTTTATCGCGCTTAAAGGTGAAGCGCGTGATGGCCACGAATTCGTACCAGCTGCACTTGAAAATGGCGCGGTACTTTCCATCGTCACTAAGGATGTTTTGGGTAATCACATCATCGTTTCCGATGTGCTTGTTGCTATCGCCAAGTTCGCTCATCATTTAAGAGAAGAACTAACTCAACTGAAAGTTATAGCAATAACTGGCTCGCAAGGAAAAACGACAACTAAAGATATGTTGAATTCAATACTCTCGGCGCAGGGCGAAACAATTGCTCCAGTTGGCTCCTATAACAACGATATTGGAGTTCCCATAACCCTGCTTCGTTGCACTAAGACTACAAAGTATGTAATTCTGGAAATGGGAGCACGTCATGAAGGAGATATTGCACGCTTAACCGAGTTAGCGGCTCCTGATGTAGGAGTGGTTCTAAAAGTAGGCAGCGCCCACCTCGGAGAGTTCGGTTCACGAGAGGGAATCGCACGCACTAAAGGAGAGTTAATCCGCGGATTAAAGTCGAGCGCGGTTGCGGTCCTTGGAACATATGATGAATTCACTCCAAAAATGGCCGATGCGCTACCTAACCGGAAAATCCTCTTTGGAGAAACTTCATCTTGCACGGTACGAGCGGCTGATATTGAAATGCACGGCGGCTTTCCCAGTTTTGATTTAGTAACTCCAACAGGCCGCGAGCGCGTTGAATTACAAATATTAGGAATGCATCAGATTTCTAATGCATTGGCCGCAGCTGCAGCTGCAGTAGCGCTCGGCATTTCTACAACCGATATCGCCAGCGCACTCTCTATGCATCAAAACGCGAGCAAGTGGCGGATGGAATTGTTGGAGCTGGAGGGCTTGACTTTAATTAATGACTCTTACAACGCTAACCCGGAGAGTATGGCCGCCGCCTTACGAACATTAACTCTGTTGACCCAAGAGCGCGGCGGAAACTCATGGGCATTCCTAGGAAAAATGCATGAGTTAGGTGTCGACTCGCCCAAACTTCACCGCGAGATAGGTGAATTAGCTAGGGAGTTAAGGATTGATCATCTTGTTGCTATTGGAGAAAGCGAATTTATTACGGGACTTAGCGGCGGGATTACCACTCACTTTTTTGCAAATCCGGAAGAGGCGAGTGCGATTCTCAATCAATTAGCTGCTGGAGATGTAGTTTTAGTCAAGGCTTCGCGTGCTGAACATCTTGAATTGATTGCTGAGAAGATTAAGAGTTATTGGTCGGCACAAGCGGAAGGAGAGAGATCTTGAGAGGTATCTTGATTGGTGGAGCGCTCGCATTCTTATTGAGTTTCTTTCTAACTCCGGCATTTATAAAGTTCTTGGCGCGACGCGGGTATGGACAACAGATCCGTGATGATGGTCCAAAGACCCACCACGTTAAGCGTGGCACGCCTACTATGGGTGGAGCAGTTCTCATCTTTGCTGCCTTAGCCGGCTATTTCGCATCACATCTTGCAACTAATGTGCCTATAACCACCTCAGCCTTATTGGTAATCGGGCTAATTATCGGGTTGGGTGCAGTCGGCTTCTTGGATGATTGGCTAAAGGTTGTTAAGCAACGTTCTCTAGGCCTGCGGGCACGCGAAAAGTTGCTCGGTCAAGCAATCGTTGCAGGAGCCTTTGGCTATTTAGCAACAAGGTTTCCAGACGAGATAGGAAATACTCCGCTCTCGCTCTATTTATCCACGGTGCGCGATACCACGATAAAACTTGGTCTCGTGCTCGTCATTGTTTGGGCAATCATTCTTGTACTCGGAACTAGCAATGGTGTAAATCTCACCGATGGCCTTGATGGGCTAGCAACCGGCGCGGCGATCATGTCTTTTCTAGCATTTGTTTTGATTGGCGTTTGGAAATTCGGTCAACGTTGCGAAATCGTTGTTACTAATTGTTATAACGCGCGAGATCCACTTGATATGGCGGTGCTTGCTGCTTCACTTGCAGGCGCCTGTGCCGGATTTCTACGGTGGAACGCTTCACCCGCGCGCATATTCATGGGGGATACCGGTTCACTTGCTCTAGGTGGCGCACTCGCGGGTTTAGCTATGACTTTGCGTACCGAACTATTGCTGATTCCAATTGGTGGATTGTTTGTCATCATCACGCTTTCAGTCATCATCCAAACTACATATTTCAAACTCTCTGGGGGCAAACGAGTCTTCAAGATGGCTCCGCTACAACATCACTTTGAATTAATGGGCTGGGGCGAGGTAACAATCGTCATCAGATTCTGGATTATTGCCGGACTTTCTGTGGCAGCTGGACTTGGGCTCTTTTATGCCCAATGGGTGGTTGCTTGAAGTGAGTTTTCTCGCCGCTCTTAAGGGAAAGAATTGCTTGGTATTTGGCGCTGGCGTTACCGGAACATCAGTAATTGGATTTCTCGAAGAACATGGCGCTAAGGCGATATTGATTGATGAAAAAGAAATAGCGGGAGCCATCACAAGCTTAGAAAGCCTTGATTTGTCCTCTTTCTATCTTGCTATTGCCTCTCCCGGCTGGAAATTAGACCATCCCTTGATAAAGCAAGCGCGTGAGCGTGGCGTTGAGGTTATTTCTGAAATTGATCTTGCTTGGAGAGTAAAGAGTGAGTTGAGGCCAGAGCAACGTTGGTTGGCACTTACGGGTACAAATGGCAAGACCACTACAGTTCAAATGGCCGAAGCGATGTTACAAGCGAGCGGATTTCGTGCGCGTGCGTGTGGAAATGTTGGCGATCCAGTAATTGAGATTGTTACTAATTCAGATGCAGATGTATTAATACTTGAACTTTCATCATTCCAACTAAGTTGGAGCAGAGAAGCGCGATTTTATGCCAGCGCAATTCTAAATATTGCTGACGACCATATTGATTGGCATGGCTCCTTCGATGCCTACGCCAGCGCGAAATTTGAGATTGCAAAAATGAGCGAGATTCTCATAGTAAATGTTGACGATCCGGTAGTGGCTGAACGATCAAAGGCTGTCACAAATCGTGTCGTTGCATTCACTCTACAAACTCCTAAGCCCAATGAAATTGGCCTCGTTGAAAACTTGGTAGTTGATCGAGCTTTCATCAATGGCGATGCAGAGGCGCTCTTTGAATTACATCATCTCACTCCAGCAGTTCCCCACAATCTTCTCAATGCTATGGCGGCAGCTGCCCTGGCTCGAAGTGTTGGTGCATCTAGTGAGGCGATTGCAAAAGCGCTTTCCCAGTTCAAGTTAGACCATCATCGTTTAGAAGTTGTCCTGGTAAGAGATGGCATAACTTGGATTGATGATTCCAAGGCGACTAATCCACATGCTGCGCTTGCGGCGCTACGCTCACAACTTCGCTCAATATGGATAGCTGGCGGTCTGGCCAAGGGAGCCCCGATGGAAGATTTGATAAAGGCGGCTGCTCATCGAATCAAATGCGCGATTTTGATTGGGACGGATGCTAACTTGATTGCAGAAGCTTTAAGACTTCACGCCCCATTGATCGAATACGTATTCATTGACCCGCAGTTAAAAGGTAAAGAATTGATGCTGGAAGTTGTAAAAGCCGCAAAGGCGCGAGCCCTTGAGGGGGATTGCGTTCTACTCGCTCCTGCCTGTGCTTCCATGGATCAATTTAAGAACTATGCCGAGCGGGGAGAACTCTTCGCCACTTCTGTAAAGGAATTAGTTGATGCAAAGTAACAAGGCTCTTTTTTCTCGTCCGACCTCGGCTTACTACTTGATCCTTGGTTCCACGCTGATTCTCTCCGCTTTAGGTCTTGTAATGGTGTTGAGCGCCAGCTCGGTTAAAGCTCTAAATGAATCAGGCAATTCATTTGCGATAGTGCTAAGACAGGCCCTATTCCTTACTCTATCTGTGGTTCTTGCCTGGTTGGCTATGAATTTGAAAGAAAGTTTGTGGCTACCACAAGCCAAGATCGCTATTTTTCTCGCCACTATTTTTCTAATTCTTCCGCAGATTCCGGGATTGGGTAAAGAAGTTGGTGGTAATAGAAATTGGATTGCAATCGGCAGCTTTTCGCTCCAGCCAAGTGAGTTTGCCAAGCTGGCTCTAATCCTTTGGTGCGCATATCGACTTCGCATTCATGATAAGCGGATACTTGAACGTGGCGTCAGCAATCCGCTACCGCTAGTTGCTCCGGGAATCGCAATTGTTTTAGCACTTGTAATGCTCGGCGATGATCTCGGTACTGCTGCTGTCATTGCGGGGATTGTGGGCGGAATTTTGTTTATCGCTGGCATGCAAGCCCGATATTTTGCAACGCTTCTTGCCTTCGGAATCGTGACCTTTGCAGCCTTTGTTTTAACAAGTCCAAACCGCCTCTCAAGATTCTCGGCATTCTGGGACCCCTTCTCCGAGGAGAACTACAAGAGCGCTGGTTGGCAACAGGCACATAGCATCTTGGGTCTAGCATCGGGCGGACCACTTGGTACGGGGCTTGGTTCGAGTAAGCAGAAATGGGGAAATCTCCCCGAGGCGCATACTGACTTTATTTTCTCGGTGATTGGCGAAGAACTTGGATTGCTGGGAACGCTCACTGTTTTAGTTCTCTACGCACTTCTAATTCTGGCAATCTTTAGAGTTGCGCTACGGGCGAAGAATAGTTTTGATCGATATGTAACCGCTGGAATCGGATGCTGGATAGCAGTCCAAGTAATAATGAATATCGGCACTGTTCTAAGCGTTATGCCTGTGGTTGGCGTAACTTTGCCATTCATCTCTTATGGTGGCTCCTCTCTCCTTGCCACATTTATCGCAATTGGCTTTGTACTCGGAGTCCTACGACGCGATCCAGAAATCGCCAGCGAATTAAAGGCACGTAAGGTGGCAAGAAGCGCGAGAGGATAGAGCCATGGGTCGGCGCATAGTCCTTGCCGGTGGTGGAACTGCTGGCCATATCGAGCCCGCACTTGCAGTAGCAGATGCTTTGCAGCGGATTGATTCAAATATTGCTCTCGAGTTCCTTGGAACATCAAATGGTTTGGAGAAATTACTTGTTCCGCAGCGCGGCTATCTCCTCAGAACAATTCCCAAAGCGGTGCTTCCTCGAAAAATTTCGTTAACCGCGCTCACCTTTCCCTTTAAATTACTTTCCGGAATCTTCAAAGCGCGCCAAGTTATAAAAGGTGCAGATTTACTGATCGGATTTGGTGGTTACGTTAGCGCTTCCGCTTATTTGGGCGCGCGCCTTGCTGGAGTAAAGATTTTGATTCACGAGGCGAACGCCCGCCCAGGTTGGGCTAATCGTCTCGGGCGCCGAATTGCAGAAGTCGTTGCAGTTAACTTTGAGAGCGTGAGATCGCAGTGGCCCGGCTCAATCCTCACCGGAATGCCAATCAGGAGAGCGATAACTGAAGTTACGCGGTTGAGCGATACCGAATCGAAGAAGTTTCGTGAATTACATGCGACAACTTGGGGATTTGATCCCAAGCGGCCCATCATCGCTATCTTCGGAGGCTCTCAGGGTTCTATTCGAATAAATGATGCGGTAAAACAGTATCTAAAGAATCCAGAAACTGAGATTCAACTTCTACATGCGCTAGGAAGCAACAATTCATTGCCGGCTGCCACGGCAAATTACCTACCATTGCAATACTTTCATGACATGGCATCGATATATGGATCAGCTGATCTCCTGATCACACGAAGTGGCGCAGTAACCTGCTCAGAGTTACTCACTGTTGCAAAGTTTGCAATTCTTATCCCTTTGGCTCATGGAAATGGCGAGCAGATCGAGAACGCGCGCCAACTGGTAGATCAAAATCGCGCAGTAATGGTCAAAGATGAAGAGTTTGATGGCAAATGGTTGACTCAAAATTTGAAACCTATAGTGGAGCAAGCTCGCTCCAGGAAACTAGTATCAAGTGAGCTTCACTTGAAGGCGGCTGAGCGAATTGCAGAACTTGCTATGGAAGTAATCAGGCCCAATTCACAAGGCGGCGTATCATGAATTGGCTGGGTTTAAAGGTGCATTTTGTCGGTATTGGTGGCTCCGGAATGAGTGGAATTGCAAAGGTTATGGCGGCGCGGGGCGCAAAGGTCTCAGGAAGCGATCTGCACGAAACTTCTACCTTAGATGGACTTCGCTCCATGGGCATGACGGTTTTTACCGGCCACGATGCTGCGCATGTAAATGAAGTTGATCTCGTAGTTCGCTCTAGCGCGATATCCGATGCAAATGTCGAACTAGTAAAGGCGAGGGCCGAAGGAATTGAAGTGCTGGGTCGAGCCGAAGCGCTAAGTCGCCTCCTGATTGGAAAGACTTCCGTTGCGATAGCTGGAACTCATGGCAAAACGACCACCACATCGATGTTGACTGTGGCGCTACAGAGTTGCGGCCTTGATCCATCCTTTGCGATTGGAGCATCGCTGCGCAACTTTGGCACAAATGCTCACCACGGTTCGGGCGAAATTTTCGTCGTAGAAGCCGATGAATCAGATGGTTCCTTTACTTCATATCAGCCCAACGGCGCAATCATCACAAATATTGAGTTAGATCATGTTGATAACTTTAAGGATCTCGCTAGTATCGATTCTCTCTTTGAAGATTTTGTTAGAACAATAAAAAATCATCTAGTTATTTGTATTGATGATGAAGGTTCCCGTCGTCTTCTAAAAAAAATCGGTAATTCAAAGTTAGAGATACTTACATACGGTACGAGCGGGGACCCAGATCTCTTACTTGACCGGATCTACCTAGGTCCACGTGATTCCAAGGCGCGGCTTGTTTTCCGCGGGAAGGTCTGGGGAGAGTTAGAGCTGGTAATTCCGGGGCGACATAACTTGCTAAATGCCGCAGCCGCAATAGCGATGGGTCACCAGCTGGGAGCCCCTTATCAAGCTCTGATGACAGGTCTATCTAAGTTCACGGGCGCACGTAGAAGATTTGAGATTCGCGGAAGTTCAAAAGGTGTAACTGTTATTGATGACTACGGGCACCATCCAACCGAGGTGCGCGCAACTTTAGAGACAGCGCGAAATTTCGCCGGCGCAGGGCGAGTGCTTGTAATTTTCCAACCTCATCGCTTCTCTAGAACAGCCGTTTTTGCAGAGGAATTTGCCACTGAACTTGCCAGGGCAGATCACACCTATTTGCTAGAAATTTATCCCGCCAGCGAGAGTCCAATTCCGGGAATTACTTCTGGGGTGATTGCATCAAAGATGTCTGCCGGATCAGTAACTTATGAACCATCGATGCCGGAAGTAATTGCAAAAGTTATTAACGAAGCGAAATCAGGTGATGTAGTTCTTACCTTGGGCGCTGGGGATGTCAGCTCCCTTGCTCCGCTAATTGTTGAGAACTTATGAAGCGGATAGCAATTCCGATAGTTGCCCTTGTCGTAGTGGGCGCTTCATATTTACTGGGATGGTCTGAAGTGCTTCCGGTTAAGAAAGTAACAATTGAGGAGAAGAACCAAGGAATTGTCAAGGAGTTAAATGCGAAATTAGCTGAAGGTACTAACCCGATAATCATTGGTAAACCAATTGCTCGGGTAGATCGGCGCGCTGTCGCACTTCGCCTTCGGGAATTAATCTGGGTAGATGATGTCCGCGTAAAGAGGAATTTTTTCTCTGGAGAGGTAAAGGTTTCGGTCTCACCGCGCGAAGCACTTGCCCAACTTGATGCTGGTCAGGCCATCACAAGTGCCAACCCAAGTGAGGCCTCATTCTTAAGCACTGACCTGGAGATTTTCTATGTCCCCAGGGAAGAGGTTGCAAAAGCGGCCAAGAGTGGCGATGTTGACTGGCTATCCCTACCAACACTCTTGCTCGGTTTTGATGAGAAAGCCCTAAAGGAGGATGTAAACGTACTCATCGCGGCGCTCAAGGATTCAGGAGCCGAGTTAAAGAGCATTGCCGCCCCAAATCGAGAGACGTTGCGCAGCCAGGTGCGGATAAACGGGCGTGAATTGGATATTTCGTGGGGAAGTGTCAAAGAACTAGATCTGAAATTTGAAGTAATGAATCGTTTGCTAGAGCTAAAGGCAAATAAAAATGTGAAACGAATTGATTTGAGTTCGCCAACATCACCGATAGTTTCAAATAACTCCTAAAAAATTCGGTAGCAAAATTTCGTCACTTCTTTCGTGTCGGTGTTTGCTAGTGCATGGCTGCCCGCCTACTTTTGCGCGCACACTTCGGGGAAACCCTAAGTCTAAAGTTGAGAATTAGGGTTAAAAGAGAGGCAAATCGTGGCAACACCACAGAATTATTTAGCAGTAATAAAAGTTGTCGGTATTGGTGGCGGCGGAGTTAACGCTGTCAATCGAATGATTGACGCTGGTTTAAAGGGCGTCGAATTTATCGCCATCAACACTGATGCACAGGCGCTTCTCATGAGTGATGCAGATGTGAAATTAGATATCGGAAGAAAATTAACGCGCGGTCTTGGAGCCGGCGCAAATCCAGAAGTTGGCAAACAGGCAGCGATTGATCACACCGAAGAAATCCAAGAAGTTTTACGTGGTTCAGATATGGTCTTTATTACCGCCGGTGAAGGTGGCGGAACTGGAACAGGTGGCGCACCCATTGTTGCCAAGATTGCCAAAGAACTCGGAGCGCTAACTGTTGGTGTTGTTACCCGTCCATTTAATTTTGAAGGAAAGCGACGCGCCTCCCAAGCAGAAATTGGTATCGAAGAGTTGCGAAGTGAAGTCGATACGCTCATCGTTATTCCAAATGAGAGATTACTTTCAATCTCTGATCGCTCAATATCTGCACCCGAAGCATTTAAGACCGCAGACCAAGTACTTCTCTCTGGCGTTCAAGGCATCACAGATCTGATTACAACACCTGGACTTATAAATCTTGATTTTGCAGATGTGAAGAGTGTTATGGATGGAGCGGGTTCGGCTCTTATGGGAATTGGTTCTGCGCGCGGCGAGGCTCGTGCTACTCGCGCTGCCGAACTTGCGATCTCATCACCACTTCTTGAGGCTTCCATTGAAGGGGCTCACGGAGTTTTACTCTCAATTGCGGGTGGCTCTGATTTAGGACTTTTCGAAATTAGCGAAGCTGCAAATATGGTCTCAAAGTGCGCTCACCCTGATGCCAACATCATATTTGGAACGGTGATTGATGATTCTCTTGGCGATGAGGTGCGGGTAACTGTTATCGCCGCGGGCTTTGATGGTGGCGCCCCAAAGCGCCTTTCAGTTCCGGTCATTTCTACCGCAGGGCTAAATGGCCAAGCCGACCCTATTCCAGCCAACGATCCAATTAAAGTTGCGATTGCAGATCCGGAAGAGAAACCCCGTCGCCGGATCACCTTTGAAGAATTAGTGGCACAAGATGATCTTGATGTGCCCGACTTCATGAAGTAGGGATGCCCCAAACACTTTTCACCACTCGCGCTGGTGGCGTGAGTGCTGCGCCATTTGATTCCTTCAATTTAGCGCTACATGTTGGCGATGATCCTGATTCAGTGCGTTCTAATCGCGGGACATTGGCCAATCGGATTGGAACCGAAGCCGAAAAAGTATTTTTTATGAACCAAGTTCATGGAAATTCTGTCGCGGTTATTGATGAAAACTCCAATAGCTCACTAGAGCCAACAGCCGATGCACTATTTACCTCTACTCCGGGAATCGCCCTTGTTGTTTTGGTGGCTGATTGCACACCACTACTTTTAAAGTCCACCAACGCCATTGCCGCGGTTCATGTAGGGCGGCGGGGATTAGTAGCGGGAGTAATGGAAGCAACCCTTAAATTTTTTGAGAGCGCTGGAATAAGGCGAGATGAGATCAGCGCCGAACTCGGCCCCTCTATTTGTGCTGATTGCTATGAGGTTGACTTGAAAACTTATGAAGAGGTTATTGAAAAAAACCCTGACGCAGCCACAAGTATCGAAAAACACTCACTAGATATCGCAGGCGGATTGAGAGCGAATCTTGCGAGAGAAGGAATTGCATTTGAGTACTCGAAAGAGTGCGTAAAGCATGACCCGGGATATTTCTCATACCGAAATGCGAGTCGGACTGGGCGGCAAGCGGGGGTGATTTGGATATGAATCGAAAGGATGAAATATCTGGAGCGCTCACAGCAGTGCGCGAGCAAATTCCCACCCATGCAACGCTCATTGTGGTCACAAAGACTTTTCCCATAAGTGATGTAGAGATTCTTTATGAATTAGGTGAGCGGAATTTTGGTGAAAATCGCGATGAAGAAGGAGCGATGAAATCTGCTGCTCTAAAGGACGACGCTGTATGGCACTTTCAAGGGGGGATTCAGAGCAAGAAGATTCGCTCAATTGTAGGTTGGGCCGACCTGATCCACTCTCTGGACGATTTATCTCATGCCCGCAAAATCGATGTGGCGGCGCGGGAGCTGGGAAAACGTCAAGAGGTACTAGTCCAGATAAATCTAGATCCAGGCAATGAGAATCGAAGTGGCATAGAGAGCGATAACTTGTTGACATTTGCATCTGAGATTCTGCAACTTGAAAATCTTGATTTAAAGGGAGTCATGGGGGTAGCACCGCTAGGGGTTGAACCCGGTCCAAGTTTTGCCCTCCTTGAAGAGCGATCTAAGGAACTTAGAAATTTAAAGGGCGATGCGACATATATCTCCGCCGGAATGAGCGGTGATTTCCGAGTTGCCCTTCGCTACGGAGCGACACATATCCGAATTGAAAGTTCAATCCTCGGTTCGAGATAGTCCCAACCGTAAAATTCACGCATGACAAATCCCATGAAGAAATTCACTGACTACCTTGGTCTAACCGAGAGCGAAGAGATCGAGCAGGCTCCGGCGCGAGCTCAAATCGCACCTGTCGCGCGTACCAAGAAGAAGGAAGTTGATTCCCCAGTTCTTCGTTCCGTGCCTACTACAGTGAGCATGGATCGCATCATTAATATCTCACCACGCGTCTATAGCGAAGCCCGTGCCATTGGCGAGTACTACCGTGAAGGTAATCCGGTAATCATGAACTTAAGTGAAATGGAAGATTCAGAGCGCAAGCGCTTAATTGATTTTGCCTCAGGTTTGGTCTTTGGACATGCTGGAACGATTGAGCGAATTACTGCAAAAGTATTTCTTCTCACTCCGCCGAATGTTGCCGTTACAGGCGAGGAGAAATCTGCCGCAGCTCAAGCAAGTCTCTTTAATCAAAGTTAAGGTCTTGGATTAAAGACTTTGGTTAATTTCACTTCCTGGATAATTTTTGCACTCAATATCTTTCTGCTTGCACTTTTTGCGCGCTTAGTGCTTGATTACATAAGGCTATTTCGACCGAGCTGGAGACCGCGTGGAATCATCATGCCTCTCGCCGAGATGATCTATATCCTGACCGATAAGCCATTGTCATTTGTCCGAAGATTTATTCCACCGCTTCGAATGGGACCAGTTGCCCTCGACCTATCCTTCATAGTTCTCTTCTTTGGCATACAAATCCTGATTGGAATTCTCCGCTAACTTAGAGTCGTAGACTTGCGATATGGATCGCTCTCGCGCCCAATCTCTCGATCAACAAGATCCCTTAAAAGAATTCAAGAAGCGCTTTGTAATAACTGACCCAGGAACATGTTATTTAGATGGAAATTCCTTAGGACGCCTTCCGCATACAACAGTTAAGGCGCTAAATGATTTCCTCCATGACGAGTGGGGGCGAGAAGTCGTCGTTGGTTGGTCACATTGGATTGATGAGGCGCAGCATTCTGGAAATCTAATCGGGCGAAGCGCGTTAGGCGCAGCCCCCGGACAAGTCCTAGCTTGTGACACCACTTCGGTGAATATCTACCAACTCGCTTCTGCGGCGATCAAGGCCCGTCCAGGGCGAAGGAAAATGATTACAGATGCCGCTCATTTCCCCACCGATCGCTACATCCTCCAAGGTTTGGCCAAAGAGCATCATCTTGAGTTGATAGTTATAGATAATGAAGATCCTAAGATTTCTGTAAATGAAGTAATTACTGAAGAACTTTTGGCTAGCTATCTAGATGAAGATGTGGCGCTGGTGAGTCTGCAGGTAATTCAATATCGCTCTGGTGCAAGGCAAAATGTTCGAGCCTTAACCGAATTAATCCATAAGTTTGGGGCTTTAGTTCTCTGGGATGCTGCGCACGCCGTTGGTTCCATTGAAATGAATTTTGATAAAGATCAAGTTGATTTAGCTGTTGGTTGTACTTACAAGTATGGAAATTCTGGCCCTGGAGCGCCGGCTTGGTTGTATGTAAATAAATCTCTTCAGAATGAATTGCAACCATCAATTCAAGGCTGGTTTGCACAACGAGATCAATTCGCTATGGGTCCTATCTTTGAAAAAGATTTATCAATTAGAGGATTTCAAATTGCAAGCCCCTCAATCTTGGGATTGCGTTGCATCAATTCATCATTTGCGATGATTGAAGAGGCTGGAATTGGTGCGATCGCCGCGAAGGCGGCCATAGGCACCGCGCTGATGATTGAACTTCATGATGAATGGTTAGCGCCGCTGGGGTTCACCCTTATTACTCCAAGAGAGGCGAGTCAACGTGGTGGCCATATAACAATTTCCCATCCTCACGCAGAGCAGATCTCTATCGCTCTGCGTAAATATGCCAATACCGTGGCCGACTATCGAACCCCTAATTCGATTCGTCTGGCAATTTCACCACTTGCAACTTCTTACTGCGAAGTTTTTGATGGTTTCGCTCGGATGCGCGACCTCGTCGCCAATCGCCAATATGAGAAAGTTTCGGTCGGGGAGTCGCGAGTCACATGAGCGATGAAAAAGCCCTCAGTTATAGCTCGTATCTAAAGGTTAATGAGTTGCTCTCCTTGCAAGAGCCACTTTCTGCAGGGCCGGAGCATGATGAATTACTTTTTATCGTAATTCATCAAACATATGAACTTTGGTTCAAAGAACTGATTCATGAGTTTAAAGCGGCGCAAGCATCATTAACAGCGGGGGATACGCACCGCGCCCTCTCAGTCCTGGGGCGTATAAGAACAATTCTTAAGATCTGCGTTGCTCAAATCGACATATTGGAGACGATGACTCCACTTCAATTCAATTCTTTCCGAGATCGCTTAGGCGAATCGAGTGGATTTCAATCTGCCCAATTCCGAGAAGTGGAAGCTATTTTGGGAAGAAGAGATAAGCGGGCAGCAGCTCATTTGTTGGTGTCTGATCGTGCGCGCGTAGAACATTGGATGTCGCAACCTTCACTTTGGGATTGCGTCTTACGGTACGTGGATTTGCGTGGTTTTAAAATTCCTCTCGCAATTCTTAATCGAGATGTCTCAGAGCCATATAACGGGGATATTGATGTCCAGAAATCACTTATTGAATTACACCGGAGCGATCCAGAAGCCGCTCTAGTTTTTGAAAGATTGGTTGATATTGATGAGGGTTTACAGGAATGGCGTTATCGTCATGTCAAAATGGTGGAACGAACAATCGGAAGAAAAATCGGGACGGGTGGATCTAGCGGAGCTGATTATTTGAGAGCAACTCTGTTTCAACCAGTCTTCCCAGATCTTTGGGAAATTCGAAGCAGTTTCTAGTTTTTAGAGAGTTTTAGCGCTAATCCCAATTCGTCGCCACCAAGTGCTAATGAGTTATCTCGCTCAAAAGTTGTCGCAAGAACTTCTTCACTTATGTGCGATTTTGCATCATTGATTGCCGAAGCAGCTTCATCCTTGGCATTCCATTTGACGCTGATTCGATCGCTTACATCAAATCCAGAATCTTTCCGGGCATCTTGAATGGCACGGATCGCTTCGCGCACCAAGCCTTTATCAATCAATCTCTGATCAAGCGTTAAATCAAGCGCAACGCTCTCGCCAGAATGTGAGGCAACAGACCAGCCTGAGCGAGGTGTTTCGGTAATCACAAGGTCAGATTCAGTGAGCGTTGCACTTCCACCCGAATAAGCAATATCTACCGAGTTGGAGCTGCGGATCTTTCCAACTAACTCGGCGGCATCAAGGGTAGTAAGCGCCTTTGCGATCTCTTGAACTGCGCCACCATATTTGTTTCCTAGAGATCTAAAGTTCGCCTTGATTGAGATATCAACGAGGTCGCTTCCAGCAGAGGAGAGATCATCAAGGCTCTCGACATTTAATTCATCGGATATTTGATCCTTTAGTTCACTGTTTAAGTTTTTCCAGCCACTTGCCGAGATCAAAGCCCGTGAAAGGGGTTGGCGAATCTTGACCTGGGATTGTGCGCGAGCTGCTCGACCCAACTCAACCAATCTACGAGCAAGAGCAACATCGGTTGAAAGATTGGAATCTATCGCCATTGAATCCTCAAGCGGGAAGTCGGCCAGGTGGACGGAGATTTGTGAGTTTGGATTGACCTTTCGAATCAGTACTTGCCATACATGCTCGGTAATGAAAGGAACCATCGGCGCCATTAGCAGCGTTACTCTTTCTATGCACTCATGAAGAGTTGTAAGCGCGACTGGGTCACCATCCCAGAATCTGCGACGCGATCGCCGTACATACCAATTCGATAGATCATCTACGAACTGTGCAATCGCACTACCCGCACGCTGCGAGTCAAAATCAGCATATGCGGCATCAACTTCGCCGATAAGTTGGTTTAGCTCGCTCAAAATCCATCTATCCATCATCGGACGTTCATTTACTGGGACTGGAGTTGATGGGACATAACCAGATGCCGAGGCATACAAGGTTAGGAACGAGACGGTATTCCAATAAGTAAGGAGCGTCTTTCGAACAACTTCAGAGATGATTTCATGTCCAACGCGCCGGGCACTCCATGGTGAACCGGAAGCGAGCATGTACCAACGAACTGCATCCGCGCCATGGCGATCCATGAGCGGCATTGGCTCAAGGACATTTCCAAGATGCTTACTCATCTTGCGCCCATCTTTATCAAGAATATGGCCAAGACAGAGCACGGTCTTATATGAAGATTTATCAAAGACTAAAGTTCCAATCGCCATCAGCGTGTAGAACCAGCCACGAGTCTGATCAATCGCTTCGCAGATGAAATCCGCAGGGTATGAATCCTTAAACATTTCGGCAGAACCTGCTTTATGTGGATAGCCCCATTGAGCAAAGGGCATCGCGCCCGAGTCATACCAACAATCGATTACTTCTGGAGTACGGAGCATGAGTTTCTTGCAGGTAGGGCATTCGAAAGTTATCTCATCCACGTAAGGGCGATGTAATTCCAAATTAGTTAGATCTTTACCGGCAACTTCTGCTAATTCAGATTTAGAAGCAAAGGCGAGCTCATGTCCCTCTTCGCACTTCCAAATGGGAAGGGGAGTGCCCCAGTAACGATTACGAGAGAGCGCCCAATCAATATTGTTATTTAGCCAATCTCCGTATCGACCAGTTTTTATGGTCTCCGGATGCCAATCCGTCTTCTCATTTTCACGCAGGAGGGCTTCCTTAATCTTTGTTGTGCGGATGTACCAAGATGGTTGGGCGTAATAGATAAGCGGAGTGTGGCACCGCCAACAATGCGGATATGAGTGTTGGAAAGTCTGATGGCGAAATAGCGAACCACCTTCCTTTAAGGCTTTAATCAAAGGCTTGTCAGCATCTTTGAAGAATTTTCCGCCAACTAAGGAGACATCTTCTAGGAAGTGGCCATTTGCTGCGACCGGATTAACAACCGGGAGGTTGTAACGTTTACAAGTCGCTAAGTCATCCGCGCCAAATGCTGGCGCTTGATGAACGAGGCCCGTTCCATCCTCAGTCGTTACGTAATCTGCAAGAAGGACATAGTGAGCATCAGGAATTTCAACTAAATCAAGCGGGCGTCTGTATTTAACGAGTTCAAGATCTCTCCCGCGCACTCGTTTGAGTTCAGTGAATCCTGGCGCAACTTGGGCGGCTAAGTTTTCCGCTACTACCAGAACTTCTTCGGATAGCTCTCCGCCGGTTCTTATTACTAAATACTCAACATCGGGATTTACCGCTACCGCTGTATTTGAAACTAAAGTCCAAGGTGTGGTCGTCCAAACCAAGAGGCTGGCATTTAATTCAGCCAATTCACCACTAGTGATTGGGAATCGTACGTAAACCGAAGGATCGGTAACTGTTTCATACCCTTGAGCTAATTCGTGATCTGAAAGTCCGGTTCCGCAGCGCGGACAATAAGGTGCAACCCGGTGGTCTTGAACTAAGAGTCCTTTCTTATGAATCTGTGCGAGCGACCACCAGACACTCTCAATGTACTCATTAGACATCGTCCAATACGCCTCATCGAAGTCGACCCAGAAACCCATCCGCTCAGTCATCTCAGTAAAGGCGCTGACATGGCGCTGTACAGATTCTCGGCACTTATCGTTGAACTTAGCTATTCCATATTTCTCAATATCTCCCTTACCGGAGAAGCCAAGTTCTTTCTCAACTGCAATCTCAACTGGAAGTCCATGGCAATCCCAACCAGCTTTGCGGATTACATGTTTGCCTTTCATCGTGTGATAACGAGGAAAGACATCTTTAAAAACGCGCGCCTCGATGTGATGCGTTCCGGGCATGCCATTTGCAGTAGGTGGGCCTTCATAAAAAGTCCACGATTCTCCATCGGCCCGTTGGGCTAGGCTCTTATGAAATATTTCTTGAGTGCTCCAAAAAGAGAGAATCTCGCGCTCGACTTTAGGAAGATCAATTTGAGGACTGAGCGCCTCATAAGGTGAATTAGTCATGATCTTCCCTTCCATAGTTATTGGAGGGGCGATCAAAGGATCGCGGTACCACCCGCCTTATCTACCGAAACGGTAGATATCTTCATGACCTTGTTGTCAGTTCTACGTGAGCCTTCCGGCACATTTCTTCTGACTCGCTCTTGGGTGATTGCCCAGTCCCTGCGAATTTCTTTCAAGGTGTCTTGCGACTGGTGAATTTTAGCCCATCAAACTGTGGCGAGTGGCATTTGGCCTGCATAACCCCTAGCCTTCGGCGCTGTGCCATTGAAGAAAAAACTTGCTAAGGCGGTAGCTAAATTGAAAAAGGCTCCAAAGAAGAAGGTCGCCCCAAAGAAGACTCCGGCAAGTAAGTCGGCGAAGAAGTCGGTAAAGAAGGCTCCTGCAAAGAAAGCTCCTGCAAAAAAGGCGCCGGAAAAGAAAGCACCGCCAAAAAAAGTTCCGCCCAAGAAAGCTCCAGCCAAGAAACAACCCGCGGAGATAATTAAAGGCCAACATAAGACTGCGCTAACAAGTAGCACTGCTAAGGGCGCAACAACTATCTCGGTTTATAAGCCTGAAGTAGAAGCTAGCGATGTCGTTGTTGTAGAAGAAAAACGGCTAGTTCTTCCGCCACCAATCCGCAAGCCAAAACCTGGGAAAAAGCCGGCATCGCTTAAGCCGATCAAGGCTGCCCCTGCTCCACTTGTCGTAAGCGAGGGCGCTGAGAATTGGAGCGCAACTGAGTTGAAATCAATTAGAAGCGAACTCGCAAAAGATTTAGTTCGACTAAAGAAAGAGCTTGCCGAAGTCGAAAGTGAGATGGATGCGCTGATTGAAGCCTCTGGTGTTGGCGCAGGCGATGACCAGGCTGACGCAGGTGCAAAAACTTTTGAGCGCGAACATGAAATGTCACTTGTCTACAACGCGCGCGATATGGTCTTGCAAACCGAACGCGCATTAGAGCGAATTGATAATAAGAGTTACGGTCGCTGCGAAGATTGCGGTAACCCAATAGGTAAAGCACGGTTACAAGTGTTTCCGAGAGCAACGCTCTGCATGATATGCAAACAGAAGGAAGAGCGCCGCTAAAGTCGTCCCGTGCTGAGCGCGCGCGACGACTCTTCATCGCAGTAACAACTTCAATATTTGCCTTAGATTTAGCGACAAAAAATTGGGCTGAAGCAGAATTGAAATTCCGTGAGCCGATCAAAGTATTAGGTGAATTTCTACAGCTTTCTTATTCAACAAATTCGGGTGCCGCATTTAGCCTTTTTACCGATGCAACTCTTTTTTTATCTTCGCTCAAGTTAGCAGTCGCTGGTTTCATCATCTTTTACATACGAAGAGTTACGCGGCCCGTCTGGTCATTGGGCTTTGCGCTCCTGCTTGGGGGAGTCCTAGGCAATCTTTATGACCGAATACTTAGGCCACCCGGCCTATGGCGTGGGGAAGTAATTGATTGGATTGAACTTCCGAATTGGCCCACCTTCAATATTGCCGATAGCGCAATAGTTTCTGCCGGCATACTTATGACGATTTTGGCGATGCGTAACATTTCTACGACGCTTCCTCCCGAGAATCGGAGCAACTAGCTTGAGCGAGCGGGAGAAGCGGTCACTCCAGATCGAATCGGAATATGAAGGTGAGCGGGTTGATGTCGCTCTCGCCGCGCTTCTAGGAATTTCTCGTAGCGCGGTTGCGGACCTGCTAAATGCAGGTGAAGTTTTGCAGGGAAAGAAACCATTAGTTAAATCTGATCGGCTTCGCGCTGGGGATCGCATTCAAGTATTGATGCCTGCCGCAATCGATCCGCTCGATTTCACTCGGGTGGTGAGCGAAGAACTAAATGTTGTTTACGACGATGCTGATGTTGTAGTTGTAAATAAGCCAGTAGGTGTAGCGGCGCATCCAAGTCCCGGTTGGCAAGGCCCAACAGTTTTAGGAGATTTAATTTCCAAGGGTTATCGCATCTCCACCTCAGGATCTGAGGAACGCAAGGGAATTGTCCAGCGTTTGGATGTTGGAACAACTGGGTTGATGGTGGTTGCAAAACATGAAGATTCTTACATTGCGCTAAAGAATCAATTTCGAGTGCGTACCGTAACAAAGGTTTATCACGCACTCGTTCAAGGCCATATGGATCCTGCAGAAGGAACAATTGATGCACCGATTGGTAGACATCCTAAGGAAGATTATCGATTTGCAGTTGTCGCAGATGGGAAAGCGAGCATTACACATTTTTCTTTAATCGAGTTTTTTCCAGGAGCAACTCTTCTAAAAGTTGAGTTGGAAACTGGGCGAACTCATCAGATTCGCGTTCACTTTAGCGCGCTACGTCATCCCTTAGTTGGCGATCTCGCATATGGCTCAGATCCGGTTTTAGCAAGTAAGTTGGAGTTGAAGAGACCTTGGTTACACGCAATGGAGCTCGCCTTTGATCAGCCATCCACGGGGGAGCGGGTAAAACTCGAGGCTCCGTATCCCGACGACTTAAAACGCGCCTTAGCGCTTCTCGGCTCGAAGTCATAGCGGGGGAGTAATCTCACCGCCCGTGAGCAAGGACTTCGTTCATTTACATGTCCATACCGAGTATTCGATGCTCGATGGCGCTGCTCGAATTGAACAACTTGCAACAGAAGTAGCACGTCAAGGCAGTCCCGCCATAGCAATTACAGATCATGGCCATGTCTTTGGCGCCTTTGAATTTTATAAAGCTATGAAGTCAGTCGGAGTTAAACCGATAATCGGAATCGAGGCTTACGTCGCTCCCGAATCCCGTTTTGAAAAACGTCGCGTGAAATGGGCTGATGGCGGTGAAGATGATGTCTCCGGCGGCGGAGCTTTCACTCATATGACAATTCTGGCGGAGAATAATGAGGGTCTAAGTAATCTCTACAAACTTGCGTCACTCGCCTCCCTCGAAGGTTTTTATTACAAACCGAGAATGGATCGTGAGTTACTCTCGAAATATTCGAGTGGTCTAATAGCGACTACTGGATGTCCGGCTGGTGAAGTTCAAACGCGTATCCGCATGGGCGCCTACCAGGAAGCAAGAAGTGCCGCTGCCGAACTTAGGGATATTTTTGGCGCCGAAAATTTCTTTGTCGAGATTATGGAGCACGGACTCGAAATTGAACGGCGCGTGCGCGAAGATCTGCTTCGGCTCGCTAAAGATCTAGGTTTACCACTTCTTGCTACAAACGATTTGCATTACACCTTCGCTGATGATGCAAAGCATCATGATGCATTGCTCGCGGTCCAATCCGGATCCACTCTAAATGATCCTAAGCGATTTAAGTTTGAGAGTCATGAGTATTATCTTAAGGATGCCGCGACTATGCGAAGTCTTTTTAAAGGCTTAGAGGTTGCTTGCGACAATACCTTGTTAATTGCCCAGCGCTGTAATGTCACTTTGCGCGAGAACGAAAATTTACTTCCAAAATTCCCAGTCCCAGCCGGCGAAGATGAGAACTCATGGTTAATCAAGAAAGCTCGAGCTGGGCTAGAAGAGAAGTTTTCCGAGGGAGTAAGTAAAGAACATCAAGAGCGACTTGAATTTGAATTAGGCGTAATGACAAAGATGGGCTTTGCCGGATATTTCTTAGTGGTCGCAGACCTAGTCGCACACGCAAAGTCAGTCGGTATTCGAGTTGGCCCTGGTCGAGGATCGGCCGCCGGATCATTAGTTTCTTACTGTTTGGGTATAACGGCCTTAGATCCCATCAAACACGGACTTCTTTTCGAGCGCTTTTTGAATCCAGATCGAATCTCTATGCCCGATATCGACCTTGATTTCGATGAAAGAAGACGGGGTGAAATGATCCGTTACGCCATAGATACATATGGCGAAGATCGAGTTGCCCAAATCATCACCTATAACACCATTAAATCTAAACAGTCCATCAAAGACGCAAGCCGGATTCACGGTTTCCCATTTGCAATTGGTGATCGATTAACGAAGGCCCTGCCGCCCTCAATTATGGGTAAGGACATTTCTCTAGCTGGAGTATTCGATGAAGAAAATGAACGGTATCAAGAGGCCCAAGAATTTAGAAATATTTACGACGAAGATCCCAATGCGAAAGTTATTGTAGATACTGCTAGAGGCCTGGAAGGCTTGAAGCGTCAATGGGGAGTGCACGCCGCCGGAGTAATCCTCGGTCGCGATCCGCTCCTTGAAATCATCCCAATTCAGCGGCGCGATGCAGATGGCGCAATCATCACCCAATTCGACATGGTGGCTTGTGAAGCAACGGGTCTGCTCAAGATGGATTTTCTAGGTTTGCGAAATCTATCCGTTTTAGATGATTGCCTCGCCAATATTGAGAAGAACCAAGGTAAGAAAGTTGTACTTGAAGATCTTCCGCTTGCGGATAAGAAAACCTTTGAGTTATTAGCAAGGGGAGAGACTCTTGGTGTCTTCCAACTAGATAGCGCTCCTATTCGTGCACTACTTCGCTCCATGAACCCAGATTCATTTGAAGATATCTCAGCGGTCATTGCACTATATCGCCCAGGTCCCATGGGAGTTAATGCACATAACGACTATGCAGATAGAAAAAATAAGCGGAAAAAAATCGAACCGATTCACCCCGAATTATCAGAGCCACTCAAGGAAATTCTTGATGACACTTACGGATTGATTGTCTACCAAGAGCAAGTTATGGCAATCGCCCAGAAAGTCGCCGGCTTCTCACTTGCTCGCGCAGATTTATTGCGAAAAGCGATGGGAAAGAAGAATAAAGAGATTCTCGATAAAGAGTATGTTCATTTCCAAGAGGGTATGACAAAGAATGGGTTTTCAAACTACGCGATCGAAGAGCTATGGAAGACGCTAATTCCATTCTCTGATTACGCTTTTAACCGAGCCCATAGCGCTGGCTACGGAGTAGTTTCCTTCTGGACCGCCTATTTAAAGGCGAATTACCCCACCGAATATATGGCTGCACTTCTTTCCAGCGTTAAGGATGACAAAGATAAGTCTGCGCTTTATCTAAATGAGTGCCGCCGAATGGGAATTAAAGTGCTACCGCCTGATGTAAATGAATCGGATTCAGAATACACCCCAAGAGGAAGAGATATTCGCTTTGGTCTCGCAGCGATAAGAAATGTGGGAGAGAACGTTGTCGGTTCAGTTGTAAGAAATCGAGAGAGTAAAGGGCGCTACATCTCTTTCGGCGACTTCCTAGCAAAAGTCGATGCGCTTGTCTGCAATAAGAAAACGATTGAATCTTTAATTAAGGCCGGCGCCTTTGATTCATTGGGTCATACCCGCAAGGGGTTAATGGCAGTTCATTTAGAGGCTATTGATTCAATATCTGAGAGCAAGCGCGCCGAATCAATTGGACAATTCGATCTCTTTGGCGGCGGTGAAGTATCTGGTTCAATCTCAACTGTTGTCCTTGATATCCCAAGGGATGAATGGGAGAAGGCGTTACTGCTTAATTACGAGCGGGAGATGTTGGGGCTGTATGTATCAGATCATCCACTTCTTGGTGTGGAGCATGTATTACGAAGCGTTCGAGATATTCCCATCAGCCAGCTCTTTGATGAAAATATCGCGCATGAAAGTATTTTCACCGTTGCTGGACTTATAACAAATGTTCAACGAAAGGTAAGTCGACAAGGTTCAAATTGGGCGATTGTCACAGTTGAGGATCTAGAGGGCGCTATCGATGTGCTCTTCTTTGCCAATACATATCAGCAACATGCTTTGAGTTTGATTGAAGACCGCATAGTCACAATTCGTGGCCGCGTTGATAAGCGCGAAGATACGCCGCGTTTCACCGCGCTTGATATGTCCATTCCAAATGTCAATCAGGCGCCTATAGGGCCATTCATCATTCGCATCGAATCAGAGCGATGCACCCCACCGCTAGTAGATCGAATGAAAGAGATTTTGCGCTCCCATCCAGGAACTCGCGAAGTGCATCTGCGGATTGAAGGAACTGCAAAAGAAACCACATTCCGACTAGATGATGGACTTCGTGTCACCGCATCACCGAGTTTGAGCGCCGACTTAAAATCGATTCTCGGCCCTGATTGCCTCGTCTGAAGTCGCTCCACGAAAATGAGGAAGCGAGCGCGCACCTCTTTATCTAGAATGGGGCAGTGAATTCCCTAATTAGACGGATTGATTTGCGGGGAAAGCAGCTATCCAAGAGCGATTATCGAAAGACACTTCCGCGGGCTGCCCTCGATATTGATGCGGCTCTTTCACAAGTACAACCGATAATTGCCCAAGTTCGCTCTGGAAATGAGAATGACTTACTGGAGTTGGGCGAGCGCTTCGACGGTGTACGTCCTCAAAATATAAGAGTTCCAAAAAACGTAATTGCAGCTGCCTTGGAGAAGCTAGATCCAAATTTAAGGGCAGTCATCGAGGAGGCAATTCGTCGAGTTCGAATTGTTCATCGAGATCAAGTGCGGGCCTCATCCGTTGTAAGAGTGGTGGATGGTGGCGAGATAGAAGAACGCTGGGTCCCAGTCGATCGCGTGGGACTTTATGTTCCAGCCGGACGTGCGGTGTATCCAAGTTCGGTTGTGATGAATGTTGTACCGGCGCAAATCGCTGGAGTAAAGAGCATCGCACTTGCATCACCGCCACAAAGGGGGAATGCGGGCTGGCCAAATGAAATCATCCTTGCAACTTGTGCGCTCTTAGGAATAAATGAAATCTATGCGATGGGTGGCGCACAAGCGATTGCTGCTTTCGCATTTGGAATTAAAGATGAGAACGGAATCGAGATTAGCGCTCCGGTAGATATTGTTACTGGCCCCGGAAACATTTATGTGGCTGCCGCTAAGCGCGCGCTGCGCGGAATTATTGGTATTGACTCGGAGGCTGGGCCAACAGAGATTGCCATCGTCGCCGATGAGAGCGCTAACGCTGGTGAAGTTGCCGCCGACCTAATTAGCCAAGCCGAACATGACACGATAGCGGCTGCTCTATTAATTACAAACTCTTTATCGTTAGCAGATGAAGTTCTAGAGCAGCTATCAATTCGAGTGGCACGTACGAAGCATCGCGAGCGAATCACTGAAGCGCTGGCGGGCGAACAGTCCGCGATTGTTATTGTCGATGACTTAAAACAAGGAATTGAAGTTGCTAATGCTTACGCTGCTGAGCATTTAGAACTTCAAGTAAAAGATCCAAAATCTGCCAGTACAGAGATTAGAAATGCCGGCGCAATATTTTTGGGACGTTTCTCACCGGTCTCTTTGGGCGATTACCTCGCAGGTTCAAATCATGTTCTTCCAACTGGCGGTTGCGCCTGCCACTCGAGTGGTCTTTCGGTGCAGACATTTTTAAGAGGTCTCCACTTTGTTACCTATAACGAGCGGGCTTTTCGCGAAGTAGCGGGCAGTGTAATTACCTTCGCGGAGGCCGAAGACTTGCCGGCTCATGGTGAGGCAATCAAAGCGAGATTTGAATGAGCGCAAAATGGCCGAACTGGTTACCAATACGTAAAGACTTGGCGACCTTAACTCCCTACGGCGCACCCCAAGTAAATGCCAAAGTTCGCCTTAACACTAATGAAAATCCATATTCACTATCTAGGGAGCTGCAAGAGTCGCTAACTAGTGCAATCAAAAGAGAGTTGGCCGATCTAAATAGATACCCGGATCGAGATGCAATAAAACTTAGAACCGATCTAGCAAATTCACTTCGCGATGAGACTGGATTAACTCTTGAAGCGAATTCGATCTGGGCGGCAAATGGAAGTAACGAAATCATCCAGTCAATTCTGCTCGCTTTTGAAGGAGCGGCTTTAGGTTTTGAACCTTCTTACTCAATGCACCCATTAATAACCAAAGTGGTAGGTAAGAACTGGGTTTCTATCGCCCGGACCGCTGATTATGAGGTAACGAAAAACGAAATTGAATTAGCAATTAAATCCGATGATGCAAAGATTGTATTTCTTACAACTCCTAATAATCCGACTGGAAATTCGACTGATATTTCCCTTATAGAGAAACTCGCTGGGGGCCTAATGTCACGGGGAGCGCTGCTCGTCGTTGATGAGGCATATGCCGAATTCTCCTCGCAACCCTCGGCAATAACTCTGCTCGGCAGTTACCCGAATATCTTGGTTTCGCGCACTATGAGTAAAGCCTTTGCTTTTGCAGGCGCTCGACTGGGCTACTTAGTCGCAGACCGAAAAGTAATTGAAGCGATTGAGCTTGTAAGGCTTCCTTATCACTTGAGTTCGCTTACACAAGCGGCCGCGCGTGCTGCGTTGGCAAATCGAGGCGCGCTCCAAATTGATGTAAAGCGACTAAGTGAGTCTCGTGATCAACTCGCCAAAGCTCTTGGTGAATTGGGATTAACTGTCTATGCCAGCGATGCCAATTTCATACTCTTTGGCGGATTTAGGCAGAGCGCTGAAGAACTTTGGCGAAACCTCCTTGATAAGGGAGTTTTAATAAGGGATGTAGGACTTGCTGGAAAATTGCGCGTAACAATCGGAACGGAAGATGAGAATCGCGCATTCTTAGTCGCACTAAAGCAATCAGTTAGGGGATAATTCAAACATGGCGCGTACATCAAAAGTAGTTAGAACTACTAAAGAATCGGAAGTTAGCGTTGAGTTGAATCTTGATGGAACCGGAAAAATCTCAGTCGAAACCGGAGTTCCGTTCTTCGACCACATGATTTCACAACTCGGCAAGCATGGTGGTTTTGACTTAGCGGTAAAAACCAAGGGAGATGTTGAGGTCGATTCACATCACACCGTTGAAGATACTTCCCTCGCTTTAGGGCAAGCTCTACGCGAATCTTTAGGAGATAAGGCTGGAATTCGCAGGTTTGGCGACGCGCTCGTTCCGCTCGATGAAGTTCTTGTGCAAGCAGCTGTTGATCTCTCCGGTAGACCTTATCTAGTACATCGCCAACCTGAGATTGTGGAACTCATTGGAACTTTTGATACGACTCTTGGCAAGCACATCTGGGAATCATTTGTTGCAGAAGCGCGAATTGCGCTTCATATAAGAGTTATCGAAGGTAGAAATGCGCACCATGTCTTGGAGGCACAATTCAAAGCAGTAGCTCGAGCGCTGCGCGACGCCGTATCGCTTGACTCACGCGTGACTGGGGTTCCCTCTACAAAGGGCGTTCTTTGATTGCAATCCTTGACTATGGCTCAGGAAATATTCGCTCCGCACAACGAGCAATTGAACGGCTAGGGGTTAGCACAGAAGTCACATCGGAGTACGAAGTCGCTCTCAATGCAGCCGGATTGTTGGTTCCCGGCGTTGGAGCATTTGGAAGTTGTATTCGCCAACTACTTCAAATAAACGGGGATTTGATTTTAAAAAAACGACTCAAACTGAATCGTCCCACCCTTGGAGTCTGCGTTGGTATGCAAATCCTCTTCGAAAGCAGCGCTGAATCTAAAGAAGCAGGTCTCGCGTTAGTTGCCGGAAAAGTCAAGAAACTCTCTGCAAAAATTCTTCCTCATATTGGATGGAATGAAGTTCATGTAGAAAAAGAGATGAACCTGATGCGGGGCTTAAATAATCAACGTTTCTACTTTGTCCACTCTTACGCTGCCACAACTGCCCCGGATGAATTTCTTCAAGCAAAGAGTAATTATGGTGAGGAATTTGTCGCTGCAATCCAGTCTGGCTCATTAAGCGCTGTCCAATTCCATCCCGAAAAGAGCGGTGATGCTGGTATGCAACTTCTCAAGAATTGGGTCAGCGCGCTATGAAGGAGTTGATCCTGCTCCCAGCAGTTGATGTACGCGCAGGGAAAGCGGTGCGATTAGTGCGCGGTGAGTTAAGTGCTGAATCGCAATATGGTGAGCCGCTAGAGGCGGCGCTTACCTTTCAAGAAGCGGGGGCGAAGTGGCTCCATCTTGTAGACCTTGATGCAGCTTTTGGCACCGGAGATAACCAAGAAGTTCTTCGCGAAGTAATAGCGAAGTTAGAAATTCAAGTAGAACTATCCGGCGGCATAAGAGATGAAGAATCACTAACTAGAGCTTTGGCTACCGGATGTGCTCGGATAAATCTTGGTACCGCTGCATTAGAGAGTCCGGAATGGACTGCATCTGTTATTGCAAGATATGGCGAGCGCATCGCAGTCGGTTTAGATGTACGCGGGCGAACTTTGGCTGCGCGCGGATGGACTAAAGAAGGGGGCGATCTCTTTGAGACGCTAGATAGATTAGATAGTGAAGGTTGCGCCCGATATGTTCTAACTGATGTAAATAAAGATGGCACGCTGCAAGGACCAAACCTCGAACTATTAAAGAGCGTCTGTGCTGTAACAAACTCGCCAGTTATCGCATCCGGTGGCGTCTCATCACTTAGCGATTTAAAGGCTTTGCGTGAATTAGTAAGTATTGGAGTTGAAGGTGCAATTGTGGGCAAGGCGCTCTACGCCGGAGCATTCACTCTGCGAGAAGCACTTGCGGTGAGTTCATGACTTTAGCTACTCGAATTATTCCCTGTCTAGATGTCTCAAATGGTCGGGTAGTAAAAGGTATTAATTTTGTAAATCTCAAGGATGCAGGTGACCCAGTTGAAATGGCGGCGATATACGCAGCTGAAGGAGCAGACGAGATAACTTTCTTAGATATTTCAGCAAGCGTAGAAGGAAGAAGTACAACGCTAGAAATTGTAAGAAGAACCGCTGAGCAAATCTTCATTCCGCTAACAGTCGGCGGAGGAATAACGTCAGTAGCTGATGTAGATAATTTGTTACGAGCAGGCGCCGATAAGATTTCAATCAATACTGCGGCGATCCGTAATCCGCAATTAATCTCAGAAATTGTGGAGAGATTCGGAACTCAAGTTCTAGTTCTCTCTGTGGATGCGCGGCGAGCGCGCACTAAGTCTGGCTTTGAGGTTACAACTCATGGCGGGCGGGATAGCGCCGGCCTTGATGCTTTTGAATGGATAGAGATGGCTTCGGCGCGAGGAGTTGGCGAAATTCTGCTTAACTCAATGGATCGCGATGGAACACGCTCCGGTTACGACTTAGAGATGCTTCGAAGTGTTCGCAAAATTTGTTCGGTACCACTAATTGCAAGTGGTGGTGCTGGCGATCTGGGTGATTTCCAAGGCGCCCTAGCCGAAGGAGCCGACGCGCTCCTTGCTGCTAGCGTTTTTCACTTCGGTATATATCGAATCGGCGACGTTAAGCGAGCGCTCTCAAAGGCTGGATATGTTGTGCGCGAGCCCTTCTCGATAAGCGAGAATTGAGCATGGACCAAGTCCCGATCTTCGCAAATTCAGAATCACTGATCGCCGCTATCTTGCAAGATCACGCAACTGGGCAAGTACTAATGCTTGGTTGGATGAACCAAGAGGCATACGAGAGAACTCTCGCAACTAAGCGAGTCACATTTTGGAGTCGAAGCAGAAATCAAATCTGGATAAAAGGGGAGAGCTCGGGTAATTACCAAGACGTCGTTTCAATCGAGATTGACTGCGACCGTGATGCCCTTCTAATTAAGGTGAAAAGTCATGGACCTGCGTGTCATACCGGCGAGCAGAGTTGTTTTCACGAGTCAATCGATTAAGAGAATTTAATGAAACCAATTCCCCTTGAAGAGTTTAGAGCTTATGCCAAAAACCATAACGTAGTTCCAGTTGCAGAAAGTTTTCTTGCAGATAGCGAAACCCCACTAACTCTTTACGCAAAATTAGCGGGACATCGCGAGAATACTTTTTTACTTGAATCAGCGGAACATGGTGGAGCTTGGTCACGCTATTCATTTATTGGGGTATATAGCGAAGCAGTGCTCACTGAAGTAGCTGGGGTATCAACTTGGTTGGGGCGTCCGCCTGCGGGTGCGCCAACCGGAATCGACCCGCTCGAGGCGCTACGAATAACAAGTTCTCATTTACGCGCACCACGAATAGCTGGACTTCCAAGGTTAACTAGTGGGCTTGTTGGTTACATGGGTTACGACGCAGTACGCAGGCTTGAATCAATCCCAAGCAAGCTAAGTGATCCGCTAGCGCTACCCGAGATTGCATTCATGCTTACAACCGACTTGGCGATTTTTGATCATCTCCAAGGAACCGTCACATTGATCGCAAACGCAATTAATTGGAATGGTTCAGATGATGGTGTAGATGAGGCGTATGCGGCATCACTGAAACGACTAGACGAAATGCGCTCAGCGCTGCGCGACCCAATTCCCAGCGCCATTTCGCATATCGATTCAAGGCCAGCACCGAATTTCAAACGACTGACCGAAAGTAAAACATATGTGGAATCAGTCGAACGAATCAAAGAAGAGATTAGAAGCGGTGAAGCATTTCAAGTCGTGCTTTCGCAGCGTTTTGAAATGGAGTGCCAGAGTGATCCATTTGATGTTTATCGTATGCTCCGGCTACATAATCCCAGCCCATACATGTACCTCTTCCGTTTTAAAGATGGCCTATCAATAGTGGGTTCGAGTCCAGAAGCTTTAGTGAAAGTAACCGATGGTGAGGTAATGGTTCATCCCATTGCCGGAACTCGGAAACGTTCGCTCGATCAAAGCGAAGATGTAAGACTGGGCGAAGAGTTGCTATCCGATCCAAAGGAACGCGCCGAACACCTGATGTTGGTAGATCTGGGTCGAAATGATCTCGGACGCGTATGTAAGTCCGGTTCAGTCAAGGTTGTCGAATTTATGCAACTAGAGCGGTATTCCCACGTTATGCATATTGTTTCAACCGTATTGGGCGAGCTAGGTAATGGGAAGATAGCTATTGATGCGCTCTATTCTGTCTTTCCGGCCGGAACACTCTCGGGCGCACCCAAGCCGCGGGCTATGGAGATAATCGAAGATCACGAACCTTTTAGGCGCGGAATTTATGGTGGCGCGATTGGCTATGTTGATTTCACCGGCAATTTGGATACTTGTATTGCAATTCGCACCGCAATTATCAAAGAAGGTCGCGCTTATGTCCAAGCAGGTGCCGGAATAGTGGCTGACTCAATTCCATTAAATGAAGAAGAAGAATGTCGCAACAAAGCTGCAGCAGTACTTGGAGCGATTGCGGCTGCGAATAATTTAAGGGCGCTTTCATGAGCGTACTTGAATCAATCATTTCTGGCGTAAGAGAAGATGAAGAGAGGCGAAAGAAATCCAAAGAGCACCTTGCCCAAATGCTCAAAGACGTCCCTAAAGTAAGAAGTGCCCATGAGGCACTTTTGCGAAATAAATTCTCAGTAATTGCTGAAGTTAAGCGATCTTCTCCAAGTAAAGGCGACCTTGCCAAGATTCCAAATCCCGTCCAATTAGCGCGCACCTACGCTGAAGGTGGCGCGGCGATCGTAAGCGTCTTGACGGAGGAGCGTCGCTTCAAAGGTTCGCTAGTGGATTTTCAAGCAGTGCGCAGCGCGATAGATGTTCCAATGTTGCGAAAAGATTTTATTGTGAGCGAATATCTTGTTGAGGAGAGCAGGGCTTACGGGGCTGATTTAATATTGTTAATAGTTGCCGCGCTTGATGATCATCAACTCAAATCTTTCTCGGAAATTGCATCCGGATTGGGTATGGATGTCTTGGTAGAAATACATGACGAAGTCGAGTTAGAGCGAGCCATGGCGATCAATCCCAACATGATTGGGGTAAATGCGCGCAATCTCAAGACGCTAGAGGTAGATCAGCGAAGTTTTGAAAGGCTCTTACCCCAGATTCCAAGTGGAATTTTGAGAATTGCTGAGTCTGGCATGAGCTCAAAGGCAGATGTCTCTCATGCCATTGATTTTGGCGCCGATGCCATCCTTGTTGGAGAAGCTTTGGTTAGAGCTGAGAACCCGAAGCATTTGATTGATGAATTTTTATCCTGCGCGAGACAGAGTTGAAAAGTATTGTGACCTTATGACAACAGAGCTCATCGGGCACTTCGGGAAGTTTGGTGGCCGTTTCGTGCCGGAAGCTTTGATTACCGCACTTGATGAGTTAGCGAAGGCACACCGAGAAGCCCAGCAAGATCCGAGTTTCCAATTAGAGTTAATGGAACTACATCGAACGTATACCGGCCGCCCTTCAATAATCACTGAGGCAAAGAGATTTTCAGAGCATGCCGGCGGTGCTCGGATCTTTCTTAAACGCGAAGATTTAAATCACACCGGTAGCCACAAAATTAATAATGTCCTTGGCCAAGCGCTCCTTACAAAGAGGATGGGGAAGAGACGCATAATTGCTGAGACCGGCGCTGGTCAACATGGTGTTGCATCAGCAACTGCAGCTGCGCTTTTGGGACTTGAATGCGTTGTCTACATGGGCGAGGAGGACACCAAGCGCCAGGCTCTAAATGTTGCGCGCATGAAACTGCTCGGCGCAGAAGTTATTCCAGTAACTACAGGCTCTCGAACATTGAAAGATGCAATAAATGAAGCGATGCGTGACTGGGTAACAAATGTTGAGAGCACGCATTACTTGTTAGGAACAGTTGCTGGACCAGATCCATTTCCCACAATGGTGCGCGACTTTCATCGCATCATCGGTGATGAGTCAAGGGTGCAAATGATGGAACTGACTGGCCGTCTACCTGATGCAGTCCTTGCTTGTGTTGGCGGCGGTTCAAATGCAATCGGAATCTTCTACGCTTTTCTAGAAGATAAAGAGGTTCGGTTAATTGGCCTCGAAGCGGGGGGCGATGGGCTTGATAGTGGAAGGCATGCAGCAACGCTCGTGGGCGGTTCACCCGGAGTTCTACATGGAACTCGGACTTATGTTTTGCAAGATGAAAATGGCCAGACCAGAGAGTCGCATTCAATTTCAGCCGGGTTGGATTATCCCGGCGTGGGACCGGAGCATGCCTATCTGTATGAAACTGGTCGCGCAGAATATCGCGCAGTCACTGATAAAGAAGCGATGACAGCCTTTGCCTTGTTATCTAAAACCGAGGGAATAATTCCCGCTATCGAGACTGCCCATGCTCTAGCTGGCGCAATCGAGATTGGTAAAGAAATGGGCCCACGGGCGAATCTGCTAATCAATCTATCGGGTCGCGGCGATAAAGATGTCCAAACTGCTGCAAAATATTTTGGAATTCCACTCGAATAATTTATGAGTTTGATTAGCGAGCGCTTCGCTCTGGCCCAAGAAGAAAATCGTGCGCTCTTAATCGGCTATCTAACTGCCGGTTTTCCCACTATGCAGCGATGTAAGTCTGCAATCGCAGCCATGATCGACGGCGGAGTAGATTTAATCGAGGTCGGATTTCCTTATAGCGATCCAGTAATGGATGGCCCAGTTATTCAACGCGCTTCGGAATTAGCGATAGAAAATGGAGTGGGCGCGCGAGAGGTTTTTGAAGTTGTTGCCTCAAGTTCTGTTCCGACACTTGTTATGTCGTATTGGAATCCAATCGAAAGATATGGAGTAACGGATTTCATAAGAGATCTAAAAGCTGCAGGTGGCTGTGGAGTAATTACTCCAGATCTAACGGTAGAAGAGTCACAAGAGTGGATCAGCGCAAGTCAAAGTTTGGGACTAGATCGCGTATACGTAGTTGCTCCCAGCACGACTGACTCGCGCCTTGCCAATGTAACTGCACGATGTTCCGGATTCGTTTACGCTGCAAGTTTGATGGGAGTAACGGGGGCGCGCAGCGCACTCTCTGGCGCAGCAGAGTCTTTAGTTAAAAGAGTCCGAGCTGTGACAAATACCCCAGTTTGCGTCGGCCTTGGAGTATCAAATGGCCAACAGGCAAGTGAGATCGCGAAATATGCAGATGGTGTCATTGTCGGTTCAGCATTCATTAAGTTATTGGCGGAAACCCAGGATGAAATTGAGGCTAATAAATCTCTGAAATCCCTCGCGGAAGAGCTTTCGCGGGCCGTCCGTAGATAATCCGGTAATAAGAGGAGCGAAGGCCTCTTATGCCTTAGAATTTTTTCTATATTCAACCGCTAGGAGTGCATAGTGCCAAAGCAAGCAAAAGAGAGAGCTCGCGATGTAAAGCCCAAGGGCGATACCCTGACAAGAAATCTTGTGCTGGGGATGGTCGGATTCGTCGTATTAATCCTTGGCGTCTTTACCGTGTTGGACCGGCAATCAGGAAGTAGCTCAGAAACTCCATTAGCTATTGATCAGCTCGACACTTCATCCTTGGGGGCTCCACTCGTTGGAGCAGTGAGTGAAGAGAATGACTACGGAATAGTTTTTAATCCAGACGCATCAGTACAAATCGATATTTGGGAAGATTTCCAATGTCCGTATTGCAACTTCTTTGAACAAGCAAACGGGTCATATATTGATGAATTGATTCGAAATAAAGAGGCAAAAGTTGTTTATCACATGGCATCTTTCTTAGGCCAAGAGTCGGTGCGGGCATCCAACGCTTCATACTGTGCTGTTGAAGAGGGCCGCTTCCTTGATTTCCATAAGGCCATCTACCAAGTCCAAGGCGCTGAAAACTCAGGGCTATTTTCTAACAAGAACTTGATCACAATCGGCGAGAAGCTGGGAATCACAAGTCAAAGTTTTAAGGATTGCGTAAATAACAATAACTTTGGCGATAGCGTGAAGAAGGTTGCCGAATCTATGCCCAAGAACAATGTAAAGGGAACTCCCACAATATTTATCAACGGCAAGCTCTGGGAGAGAACTTCAAATGACTTCAATGTTGAAGAGTTCAAGGCGGCGGTCGAAGCAGCCCGTAAGTGAGTTCGCTCAATATTCCATCACCGGCCCGGTCTCTAATCGAGATCGGGCCGTTAACAATTCATTACTACGCTCTATGCATAATGCTCGGAATTGTTGCAGCGGTCATTATCGGAAATAAAAGGTATGTAGCAAAAGGTGGCGCTGCTGGTTTAGTGGGCGATGTAGCAATTTTCGCCGTGCCTTCTGGAATTATTGGTGGTCGTCTCTACCATGTTATTACTTCTCCAGAAAAATATTTTGGCGCAAACGGAAATCCAATTGAAGCGCTGTACATATGGCAAGGCGGGCTAGGAATCTGGGGCGCCATAAGTCTTGGTGCGCTCGGCGCATTCCTTGCCTATCGAAAAAATCCGAAGCGGGGTGAACTTTCATTCGCTTCTTTTGCAGATGCAATAGCACCCGGTCTATTAGTCGCACAGGGCATTGGCAGGTTTGGTAATTGGTTTAATAAAGAGCTCTTTGGACGCCCGCTTGATGCGCCCTGGGCTCTTGAAATACCAATTCGCTATCGACCAATTGGATATTCCAAGTTCGAGACTTTTCATCCCACATTTCTCTATGAAGCAATTTGGTGTTTTGCGGCGGCTGCTCTCTTGGTGTTAATAGGGAAGAGGAAGGCTCTGGTTGCAGGATCACTTTTTGCACTTTACGTTGCAATTTATTCACTCGGTAGGGGAGTGATAGAAACGCTACGGATAGATGAGAGTAATTTGATAATGGGATTACGCTTAAATTTGTGGACGAGTTTAATTCTCCTAGTTTCGGCGAGTTTCATAGCATTCAAGTTGAATCGGAAAAATGCGAGTAAAGTCGCGACATGAGTTTAGAGGCAATTCAAAAACGGAATGAAGATCATAAGAGCCATCGCGCTGGATGGTTAAGAGCAGCCGTATTGGGAGTAAATGACGGTCTGGTCTCAACTGCATCGCTTATGATCGGAATTGTCTCGGCTGGAAAGAATGACTTTGTTGTAACTGCCGGGGCGGCAGCTATTGCTGCCGGAGCTATGTCTATGGCCGTTGGCGAGTATGTTTCAGTTCGCTCCCAAAATGATATTGAAGAATCTGATCGACTCCTTGAAATCGAACATTTAAAAGAAGATCCCGCTGGCGAACTTGAAGAGTTGACCCAGATCTATCAAGCTCGAGGAATTTCGAGAGCATTAGCTGAGAAGATTGCTGCCGAACTTCATGCGCATGATGCGCTCGCAGCGCATCTAAGAGATGAGTTAGGACAGAACGAGGCGACGAAGGCAAGACCGCTACAAGCCGCTATCGCATCAGCTTTAAGTTTCACCGCCGGTGGACTCATTCCATTTCTTGGCGCATTTGCTCCCGGCCTAGGTGAAAAAGCAATATCGATTATTGGTTTCTCATTCTTGGGGTTGGTCGCGGCTGGAGTTGTGAGCGCAAAGACCGCTGGAGCCAAAGTCGGGCGAACGACCCTTCGGATTGTTATGGGCGGCGCACTGGGAATGGCAATAACTGCAGGCGTAGGACAGATCGCTCACATATCCGGCATTTAGATTCTTTGGTAGATTTTCCCTTCCTACGGGCCACCGCCGTCCCAACAAATTCGCTCCGCTAAATCGATTAATGATTTAACGGCAATATGTTGAAAAGAGATCAACACTGGTGGCAAAGGCAAACCTCTTTAGCGCTCTGCCAGAGCGGACTGGTCTTTATGACCCCGCTTTTGAGCATGATGCCTGTGGCGTTGCCATGGTTGCCACCTTAAATAAGAACGCCACTCACGAAATTGTTGAGCAGGGTCTTGAGGCGCTGCGAAATCTAGATCATCGAGGTGCTTCCGGTGCAGAAGTAAATAGCGGGGATGGCGCCGGAATCATGATCGGAATTCCCGATGAATTTTTTCGAAGTACTCTGAACTTCCAACTCCCTGAAGTGGGCAAGTATGCAGTTGGTATCGCCTTTATACCGAAGGAATTTCGAGAATTAAATCGACTTGAGATTTTAGCTAAGGAAGAGGGTCTACAAATCCTTGGCTGGCGCGAAGTTCCAATTAATTCGGCGAGCCTTGGAGCTACCGCGCTTTCAGTAATGCCAAATTTTCAGCAAGTTTTTCTTGCCGGTAGTGAAAATGAGAGTGGAATTCAACTAGATAGGAAAGCATTCTGTTTCCGCAAACGCGCCGAGCATGAATTACAGATTTATTTCTCCTCACTATCTTCGCAAACAATCGTCTATAAAGGCATGCTCACCACCCATCAATTATCAGAATTCTTTCCTGACTTAAGAGAAGCGAAACTCACCTCAAGATTTGCGCTGGTCCACTCAAGGTTCTCAACCAATACATTCCCTTCTTGGCCACTTGCTCATCCTTATCGCTTCATCGCACATAACGGTGAAATCAATACCGTAAAGGGCAATCGCAATTGGATGGCTGCGCGCGAAGCGCTTCTCGAGAGTGATTTGATTCCGGGCGATTTGAAACGCTTATTTCCGATTGTTGATCCAAATGGCAGCGACTCGGCTTCCTTCGATGAGGTTCTAGAGCTCCTGTACCTTGGTGGCCGCACTTTGCCTCACGCAATTCTTATGATGATTCCGGAAGCGTGGGAGAACCATGAAACTATGTCGGAGCATCGCAAAGACTTTTATCGCTTCCATGCCTCATTAATGGAGCCATGGGATGGCCCTGCATGCATCACTTTCACAGATGGCAATCTCATCGGAGCAGTTTTGGATCGAAATGGGTTGCGTCCAAGCCGGTTCTGGATCACAGAAGATGGATTAGTTGTACTAGCAAGTGAAGTGGGAGTTCTCGATATTCCACAAGAGCGAGTTCTGCGCAAAGGAAGATTGCAACCCGGAAAGATGTTCTTAGTTGACTTAAATCAAGGCCGTGTAATCGAAGATGATGAAATCAAGGATGGACTAGCAACTGCTGCCCCTTATGGCGAGTGGCTTCACGCAGGAATGGTGAGATTAAAAGATATTCCGGCGCGTGAGCATATTTTTTATCCCCACTCCTCGGTTTTGCGTAGACAGCGCGCATTTGGTTACACCGAAGAAGAATTACGAGTGATTATCACCCCGATGGCGCAATCAGGAGCCGAACCCATTGGTTCTATGGGAACTGATACGCCGGTCGCAGTTCTCTCGGAGAAGCCCAGATTGTTATTTGATTACTTCTCACAACTCTTTGCTCAAGTAACAAATCCACCTTTGGATGCAATTCGTGAAGAACTTGTAACTTCACTCGGCGGTTCAATCGGCCCAGAACATAATTTGCTAGATCCCGGTCCCGCTTCTTGCCGGCAGATTTCCCTGGAGTTTCCCGTTATAGATAACGATCAGTTAGCGAAGATTATCCATGTCAACGCTGATGGAAATAATCCTGGTTTCTCGGCTCATGTAGTTAGAGGTCTCTTTCCGATTGCAGATGGCGGGGAGGGCTTGAAGGCAAGAATTGAGGAGATCCGCGCAGAAGTCTCTGAGGCAATCAAGAATGGCGCTCGGATAATTGTTCTCTCTGATCGTGATGGTGATGGCGAAAATGCACCAATACCTTCACTGCTACTTACCGCGGCAGTTCACCATCACTTGATTCGTGAAAAAACTCGAACCAAAGTGGGTCTCGTTGTAGAGACTGGCGAAGTTCGTGAAGTTCACCATGTAGCGCTACTAATTGGTTATGGCGCTGCAGCAGTAAATCCTTATCTTGCAATGGAGTCAGCCGAAGATCTTGTACTGCACGGAGTAATCACAAGTGTCACTGCCGAGAAGGCGGTCTACAACTTAATCAAAGCACTTGGCAAGGGCGTCTTAAAAGTTATGTCGAAAATGGGAATTTCAACTATCGCCTCCTATACCGGGGCCCAAGTCTTTGAAGCTCTTGGCCTATCCCAAGAATTAATTGATGAATATTTTGTTGGTACGACTTCAAGACTTGGTGGAGTGGGAATTGATGTGATTGCGGAAGAGACCATAAAGCGTCACCACATCGCTTACCCACCTGGCGGTGAGATTCCCAATACAAAGCGACTACCGATTGGTGGTGAATACCAATGGCGAAGAGAGGGCGAACCTCATCTCTTTGATCCAGAAACTGTTTTTGCTCTACAACATGCGACTCGTTCGAAGCGTTATGACATATTCAAGCGCTACACCACACGCATTGATCAGCAAGCAGAAGCGCTTATGACGTTACGCGGACTTTTTACCTTTAAAGAAGGAGTTCGTCCACCTGTCCCCATTGAAGAGGTAGAACCAATCTCATCAATCGTTAAACGTTTCTCAACTGGCGCTATGTCTTACGGTTCTATTTCCGGTGAAGCCCATGAAACTCTTGCTATTGCTATGAATCGCCTTGGAGCAAAATCAAATACCGGCGAAGGCGGCGAAGATCCCGAGCGATTTAAACCACTAGCAAATGGCGATTCAAAACGCTCCGCCATAAAGCAAGTTGCATCTGGACGCTTCGGTGTAACTAGCGAATACCTCGTAAATGCTGACGATCTCCAAATAAAGATGGCCCAGGGCGCAAAGCCCGGCGAAGGTGGACAACTTCCGGGAAACAAGGTTTATCCGTGGATTGCCAAGACGCGCCACTCCACTCCGGGCGTTGGGTTGATCTCACCACCTCCGCATCATGATATTTATTCCATCGAGGATTTAGCGCAACTAATCCATGATCTAAAAAACTCTAATCGAGATGCCCGTATACATGTAAAGCTTGTGGCACAAGTAGGTGTGGGAACTGTTGCAGCTGGTGTTTCCAAAGCGCACGCCGATGTGGTTCTCATCTCCGGACACG
>JACCDL010789614.1_pt1 | contig 50060 bp, 36 predicted proteins | sample 7441931 | NCBI WGS metagenome assembly JACCDL01 (sample SAMN15323437, study PRJNA562643) | freshwater metagenome | isolation source: river surface water | place: USA:Blue River Watershed | collected 2017-08-16
CACCATGGCTTCGAGCTGGCGCAGGACCTCCCAGTCGAAGCCGCGTCCACCCCCCTGGTAGGCGAAGGTGGCGTCGGTGTAGCGGTCGCACAGCACCGCGTCGCCCCGGGCCAGCGCGGGCTCAATCACCTGCTGCAGGTGGTCGCGACGGGCCGCGAACATCAAGAGGGCCTCGGTCAGGCTGTCCATGGGGGCATTGAGGGCCAACGTACGCAGTTGTTCGGCCAGGGGCGTGCCTCCGGGCTCGCGGGTGGTGACCACGCGACGTCCGGCGCTGGCCAGGGCATCGGCCAGGGCCTGAATGTGGGTGGACTTGCCCGCGCCGTCGATGCCTTCGAAGCTGATGAAAAGTCCCTGGGTCATGGCCGGCGCTGGTAGGTGTTGACGGCCCGGTTGTGTTCTTCCAGGGTCTGGCTGAACTGGCTGCTGCCGTCGCCGCGCGCGACGAAATACAGCGCCGGGCTGCTGGCTGGTTGCACCGCCGCCAGAAGCGAGGCCTTGCCGGGCATGGCAATGGGGGTGGGCGGCATGCCGCGGCGGGTGTAGGTGTTCCAGGGGGTGTCGGTCTGCAGGTCGACGCGGCGCAGGTTGCCGTTGAAAGCCGTGCCCATGCCGTAGATCACGGTGGGGTCGGTCTGCAAGGGCATGCCGATACGCAGACGGTTGTTGAACACCGCGGAGATCAGCGGCCGGTCGGAGCCACGCCCGGTTTCCTTTTCGATGATGCTGGCCAGGACCAAGGCCTCGTCGGGCGTGCGCACCATCGCCTGCGCGGTGCGCTGGTTCCAGACGCCGGCCAGGCGCTGGTCCATGGAGCGCAGGGCGCGCCGCAGGACGGCCAGGTCGCTGCTGCCCTTGCTGTAGGTGTAGGTGTCGGGGAAAAAGCGCCCCTCAGGGTGCTGGCCCGGGCGGCCCAGGACCTGCATGAGGGCTTCGTCCGTGAGCGTGGCGCTCTCCTGGCGCAGGTCGGTCTCCTTGGCCAGCGCCGCACGGAACTGGCGGAAGGTCCAGCCCTCGATCAGGCTGACCGCGCCCTGGGCCTGGTCGCCGCGCGCCAGCTTGTCCAGAAGGCGCCAGGGCGTGATGCCGGTTTCGAGCTCGTAGCTGCCCGCCTTGATCAGGCGCGCCCGGCCCGAGACACGAAACCAGGTGTGCAGCCACGCGGGCGAGACCTCCACCCCGGCGGTGCGTACCGCCTGCGCCACGTCACGCGGCAGCGTGCCAGGTTCGATGGACAGGTCCACCAGGGGCGCTGCCAGCGGCATCGGCCGGTGCAGCCACCACAACGCCCCTCCCGCGGCAACGAGCAGTGCCATCACGAGGGCGAGGCAGGTGGTGAGAAGAAAGCGCCGCACGGCTGGACAGGGTCCCGAGGGGAAACAACGAAGGGAGTGGGGAGAGGCAGCGGCCATGATAATTCAGGCATGACTTACCCCCTGGAAGGCGTCGCCCCCCTGCCCCACTTGGGCGTGATCCGTGCGCAAGGCGAGGACGCGGCGTCCTTCCTGCACGGCCAGTTGACGCAGGACTTCGTCCTGCTCCCACCCGGGCAGGCCCGGCTGGCTGCGTTCTGTTCGGCCAAGGGGCGGATGCAGGCCAGTTTCATCGGGGTGCCGCTGGCGCCGCAGGACTACGCGCTGGTCGTGAGTCGCGACCTGCTGGCCCCGACGCTCAAGCGCCTGTCGATGTTCGTGCTGCGGGCCAAGGTGAAGCTGTCCGACGCCACGCAGGCCTTCATGCTGCGCGGACTGGCTGGCCAGGCGGCAGCCACCACCGAGGGCGAGGGCGCGGCGGGCCAGGCGCTGGCGCCCTGGGCCCACGGCGTGTCGAGCGGCCAGCACCGCGTCGGCCTGTACCCGGCCGACGGCGTGGCGCGCGCCCTGTGGCTGGCGCCTGTCGGCACGCCCGAGCCCGCAGGCGCTGCGATGGACACGACCCGATGGCTCTGGGGCGAGGTGCGCAGCGGCGTGGCCACGATCAGCGCGCCAGTGCATGAAGCCTTCGTGCCCCAGATGCTCAATTACGAATCGGTGGGCGCCGTGAACTTCAAGAAAGGCTGCTACCCCGGCCAGGAGGTGGTGGCCCGCAGCCAGTTCCGGGGCACGCTCAAGCGGCGCGCCACGCTGGCCCATGCGGCGCAGGCGCTGCAGGCCGGCATGGAGCTCTATCACCCGGAGGACCCCTCGCAACCCTGTGGGCTGGTGGCCCAGGCCGCGCCGGCACCCGGCGGCGGGTGGGACGCGATCGTGTCGCTTCAGACCAGCGCGATGGAGGGCGGCCCCCTCACCGCGGGTGCGCCGGACGGTCCGGTGCTGGCACTGCAGGCCCTGCCCTACCCGCTGCTGGCCGACGTCTGAGGCCGACGCGCGAGGCTTGTGCGTGAGGCTGCGCGTGGTTAGCGCGCGAGCGGCGCGACCATCTCGATATGGGGGATGCCCACTTCCTCGAAGGTCTCACCGCGTGGGACAAAGCCCAGTCGGGCATAGAAATTTTCGGCGCTGCGCTGCGCGTGCAGCATGACCTCGGTGTCCCCACGTTGGCGAGCGGCATCCATCAAGGCCCGCATCACGAGTTGGCCGGCACCGCCGCCGCGCAGCACCTCGTGCACCGCCACCCGCCCGATCTGCGCATGGCCCGGCGTGGGCTGCAACAGTCGACCGGTAGCCACCGGCTGGTCCAGGCGGTTGTAGACCACGGCGTGCAAGGCGCTGGCGTCGGCGGTGTCCCATTCCAGTTCGGCCGGGATGCGCTGCTCCTTCACGAAGACGCGGGTGCGGATCACGCCTGCATCGCCGCCCAGCTCGTTCCAGGAACCGGTTTGCACGCGCAGCATCGATTCGCCAGCTTCAAAGCCCGTGAGGATCTCGCGCAGCGCGGAGGGTACCGGACGCGAGGTCTGAGTGACCGGGTCGGCAAAAACGTACAGCAGTTCGCCGCCAATCAGGCGCTGGTCGCCCCGGAAGATGGCGCCTTCGAACAACATGGAGCTGTTGCCGATACGGCCGCAGCGCAGGGCCACGTCGAGCCGCTCGTCCATGCGCGCCGAGGCGAAGTATTCGACGGTGGCTTTCTTCACGTACAGATCTCCGCCCAATTGGTGCATGGCTTCTTCATACGGCAGGCCCAGCATGCGCCAGTAGTCGGCCACCGCGGTGTCGAAGTACATCAGGTAATGGCCATTGAAGACGATCTTCTGCATATCCACTTCGGCCCAGCGCACGCGCAGGCGATGGAAGAAACGGAAGTCGGAGCGGTGTTCGGTCATGGTGCGGGCTTTCAGGGTCTCAGGGCATCGCGCAGTGCGCGGGCGGCGTCGGCGTGGGCCTGGCGCGCCTCGGGAATCAGGCGGCCCATCTTGATGAATTCATGGACCACGCCCCGGTACATCTCCAGATCCACCGGCACCCCGGCGGCTCGCAGTTTATCGGCGTAGGCCACGCCCTCGTCCACCAGCGGATCGCATTCGGCCAGGCCCACCCAGGCCGCAGCGACACCGTCCACGTCGGGTGCGTTCAGCGGGGCGAAGCGCCAGTCGTCGCGATCGGCGCGCTCGATGTAGTGGGCAAAGAAGTAATCGATCAGGGTGGCATCCAGCAGCAGGCCTTCACGGTAATGCGCGTGCGAGGGCAGGTCCTGGTGGGCCGCACAGCCCGGGTAAATCAGCAACTGCAAGGCCAGGGGCAGGCTGGCGTCGCGCGCCATCACGGCACACACCGCCGCCAGCGTGCCGCCCGCGCTGTCACCTCCCACCGCGAAGCGATCGGTGGCCAGGCCCTGCCCTGCGCCGTGTCGTGCCAGGTGATGCAGGGCGTCCCAGGCGTCATGAACGGCCATGGGGAAGCGGTGTTCGGGGGCGAGGCGGTAATCCAGCGATACCACCGCGCATCCGCTCAGGCGCGCCAGCTCGCGGCACAGGGTGTCGTGGGTGGCGATGCTCCCGATGGTGAAGCCGCCCCCGTGCAGGTACAGGAGCCAGGGCCATGGGCCCTCCCCCTCGGCGTCGGCGTACAGGCGCGCCGGCATCAGGTAGCCGTCGCGCGCCGGAATATGAAAGTCCTGCACCCGCCGCAGCGGTGCGCGCGGCACTTCCAGCACGCCGGCGCCAGCCTCGTAGGCCGCGCGGGCCTGGACCGCGGTCAGGGTGTGCAGCGGCGGCGCAGAAACTCGGGCCATGCGTTCAAGCACGGCGCGCATGGCGGGCGTCAGTCTGGAATGCGTCATCACGCAGAACGAAGGGGTAGCCACCGCACCAGCCAGCGACGGCCGGCGCTGCGCGCGGGACGTTCGAGGTGACGCTCACTGGCCGCGGCCAGCGCGCACGAGAGCACGATGCCGGCAAGCACGATGACAAGCCGCACGGCGGCGGGCAAGGCCTCGACCGGCGCGGGGGTCCACAGCGGCAGCACGAACCAGGCAAAACCGAAGAACAACAGGGGGTGTAGCAGGTAGGTGCCGTAGGTGATGTCGCCAAGCCACTGCGCCAGCGCGTGCGCGCGCGCGGGCACCGCGACCCGCCCACTGGCCCAGACCAGTGCGACGCAGGCCAGGGGCAGCAGCACGCCGCGCCAACCCACCAGCTCGCCGCCCGATACCGCCGGTGCGCAGGCAATCAACAGCACGGCCATCGCACCCCAAGCCAACACACCCGCGGGTAGGCTCAGGAGGCGTCCCGTATGGCGGCGGGCCCGCCCAATGAGACAGCCGACAAAAAAGTAGGCCGCAAAGGCCGGCACCTGGTGATAGGTGTGGGAAGCGGCGGCCAGGCCCTGCGCGCCTACCGTCCGGTCGATCCAGGTCCACTGCACAAAAACCAGCAGCGCGAGGACCGGCAACCGCCAGGATGCCAGGGGCAGCACGCGCACGAACAGCGGCATGGCCAGATAGAACATGAACTCGATGCCCAGCGACCAGCCGCCAATGGCCAGCGCCGACAGCGCCGGTGTGAAGGCGCCAAACAGGAAGCTGGCATTGAACACCAGCAAGCCCGCGCCGCCTGGCACCCAATAGCCGTTGCGCGCAGCGAGCATCACCAGAAACAGCGCGCACACCGCCACGTACAAGGGCGCCAGGCGCAGCCAGCGCACGGCCAGGAACGCGCTGAACCCGCGCAGGCTGCCGATCGCCTGCGTGTCGTACACATAGGCCAGGCTCGCACCCGAGAGAATGAAGAACAGGTAGACGCCGTAGGTGCCCAGGGGGGACACGGTAGCCAGGTCCTGCCAGGACAAGAGGTGGTAGACCATTACCGAGAGCGCACACAGCCCGCGCAGGATGTCCCAGCCCAGGACGCGATCCGGGCCGGCCCCTGCGTGCAACACGCCAGCCCCTGCGCCTCGGGTGTTCACAGCGCCTCGACCCGCCCCGGGTCCGGACGCTCCAGCCAGTGCGCTAACTCCTCGGCCAGCTGGCGGCTGGCGGTCACGGCAGCCGACCACGCGTGCGCGCGCGCAGCCACGTCGGTGCCATAACGCGTGAAATCAGTGCGATCGGGCAGCTTGCCGTTCGGCAGCCGGGCCACCCACGCCGGGTCCGGGGCCAGCACCAGCATGTCGTCCAGAAAGGGGGTGGCACGGTGACGCCAACGCAGGGCCTTGTCCAGCCAGCCCGGGACCACCGCCTTCTGAAAGTGCGGGTACAGCACCAGGGTCGGGCCGGGCCCCTGGGCCGCGCCCTCACGGTAGTCCAGGTGCAGGTGGTAGTCCGTCAGGCCGCCGTCCCAGTGCGCGCCGGGCAGCGAGCCCGGGATACCGGTCACCGCGCGCAGGGCGAAGGGGATCGAGCAGCTGGCCTGCACGGCTTGGAAGAAGTTGTCGGTCGTGAGGGCCACGCGCCGGGTCGGATAGTCGCGCGTGCCAAAAGGCAGCGCACCCTCGCCCGCCGAGAACACCACCCGCTCAAGCCAAGCGCCCAGCGCCCTGCGATGCACGGCGTTGGAAAGAAAGGCGCCGAGATAGCCCAGGGGCGTGCCCACCGGGTGTTCACGCCGCAGCACATGGCGGCCCCGCGCCGCCACCACATGCAGGCGGTAGCGGGGATGGGACAGGACCTCCTGCACGCGGCCCCTGTAGAAGCCGCGCAGGCCCTCGCCAAAGCGCTCGGACACATGGTCCGCCGTCGGTGCGCGCCGACCGGGCGCATTCTCGTAACTCTGGTGGATGTAGTCGTGCGAGAGCCGCTCGAGGGCGGCCACCGTATCCGGCAGGCAGGCCGTGGCCAGGCGCCACGCACCGATGGACGCGCCCACCAGATGCACCGGCTGCGTGCTTTGAGGCAGCCAGTGCCCGAAGATGAATTGGTCCAGCGGCCCCAGCACCAGGCCCTTGGGCCCGCCCGCTGCCCCCGGCACCACTCCGATGTCCTGCGGCGATAGCCCGTTCCGAGCGATATGCGCTCGTGCCCGGGGACCGGCATACAGGCGCAGGGCGGGCGTGCTGGCCATGCCTATTTGCGCAGGCCCTGCAGCTTGGCGAAGGCGCCCGCCATGGCGGTGGGTGACGCCGGCGCTGGCGCTGGCTTCCAGCCGCGGCCGGGCGTGCGGGGCTCGAAACGGTTGTCGGCACCCCGCGCGTCACGCGCGCCACGTGCGCCCTGGGCGGGCGCCTCGCCCAGCTTCATGGTGAGGCTGATGCGCTTGCGGGCCGGATCGACCTCGAGCACGCGCACCTTGACGATGTCACCCGTCTTGACCACCTCGTGCGCGTCGTTCACGAACTTGTACGAGAGCTGGCTCACATGCACCAGGCCGTCCTGGTGCACCCCCAGGTCGACAAAGGCGCCAAAGGCTGCGACGTTGCTGACCGTGCCCTCCAGCTCCATGCCTTCGCGCAGGTCGGCGATGTCTTCCACGCCCTCGTTGAAACGCGCCACCTTGAAGTCGGGTCGCGGGTCACGCCCGGGTTTTTCCAGCTCGGACAGGATGTCCTTGACGGTGATCACGCCCACCGTGTCGTTGGCAAACAGTTCGGGGCGCAAGGTCTTGAGCAGCTCGCCCCGTCCCATCACCTCCTGCACGGGCTTGCCCACCGTGGCCAGCATCTTTTCCACCACCGGGTAGGTTTCCGGATGCACGCCGGTCATATCCAGCGGGTTGTCGCCGCCGCGTATGCGCAGGAAGCCCGCCGCCTGCTCGAAGGTCTTGGCGCCCAGGCCGCTGACCTCCATCAGCTGCTGGCGGCTGCGGAAGGCGCCGTGCGCCTCGCGCCAGCGCACCATCGACTTGGCCACGGTTCCCGACAGACCCGACACCCGCGCCAGCAGCGGCGCACTGGCCGTGTTCAGGTCCACGCCTACGCCGTTCACGCAGTCCTCGACCACCGCGTCGAGCGCGCGGGCCAGCTCGCCCTGGTTCACGTCGTGCTGGTACTGGCCCACGCCGATGGACTTGGGGTCGATCTTCACGAGTTCAGCCAACGGGTCCTGCAGGCGCCGGGCGATGCTGGCGGCGCCGCGCAGGCTCACGTCCACATCGGGCATTTCCTGCGAGGCGAATTCGGAGGCGGAATAGACCGACGCGCCAGCTTCGGAGACCACAACCTTTTGCAGGCCCGCAAAGCGTTCGGCCGCCGGACCCGTGAGCAGGGACAGGCGCTTGATCAGATCGGCAGCCAGCTTGTCGGTCTCGCGGCTGGCGGTGCCGTTGCCTATGGCGATCAGGTTGACGCCGTGCTTCTCGCACAGCTTGGCCAGGGTGTGCAGGGCGCCTTCCCAGTCGCGGCGCGGTTCGTGCGGAAACACGGTGGCGGTGTCCACCAGCTTGCCGGTGGCATCGACCACGGCCACCTTCACGCCGGTGCGGATGCCGGGGTCCAGGCCCATGACCACGCGCGGGCCGGCGGGCGCCGCCAGCAGCAGGTCACGCAGGTTGTCGGCAAACACCTTGATGGCCACCTTCTCCGCGTCCTCGCGCAAGCGGCCGAAGAGATCGCGCTCAGTGGACAGCGAGAGCTTGACCCGCCAGGTCCAGGCCACGCATTTGCGCAGCAGGTCATCGGCCTTGCGTCCCGCGTGGCTCCACCCCAGATGCAGGGCGATTCGGCCCTCGGCGATGGACGGCTGTCCCGGCTCTGGCTCCACCGGCAGGGCCAGACGAGCGTCCAGGAGCTCCAGCTGGCGCCCACGGAACACCGCCAGCGCGCGGTGCGAGGGCACGCGCCCGATCGGCTCGTCGTAGGCGAAATAGTCGCGGAACTTCGCGACATCGGGATGGTTTTCATCCTTGCCCGAGGCCAGCTTGGATTTGAACAGGCCCTCACCCCAGAGCCACTCGCGCAGCGACTGCACCAGCACCGGGTCTTCGGCCCAGCGCTCGGACAGGATGTCGCGCACACCATCGAGCACCGCAGCGACGGTGGTGAAGTCCTCGCCGCCCTCGCCCTTTTCAGCTTTCACGAAGGGTTGGGCCTCCAGCTGCGGGTCCAGCGTGGGATCGGCGTACAGGCGATCCGCCAGCGGCTCCAGGCCCGCCTCGCGGGCGATTTGTCCCTTGGTACGGCGCTTGGGCTTGTACGGCAGGTACAGGTCTTCGAGTTCCTGCTTGGTGGGGGCAGCTTCGATGGCGGCACGCAGCTCGGGGGTGAGCTTGCCCTGTTCCTCGATGCTTTTGAGGATGGCCTCGCGCCGCTCCTGCAGCTCGCGCAGGTAACTGAGGCGGTACTCCAGCTCACGCAGTTGCACGTCGTCCAGGCCACCGGTGGCTTCTTTGCGGTAGCGGGCGATGAAGGGCACCGTCGCCCCTGAATCGAGCAGGCTGATGGCCGCCTGGACCTGGTGGTCTTGAACCTGGATCTCGGTGGCGATCTGGCGAACGATGCTTTGCATGCCTGGTGGGAACTCAACACGATTTCGGGACGCGCGAGTGTGCCATAGCGCGGCAAGCGACCCGGGACACGCCAGGGCCTCTCGGTGCGGGTGACTCAGGCCAAGGCGGTGGCCGCTCGCAACACGTAGCCGATACGCGGGAAATGCACGTGTATCGAGCCCGCGCGCGGGTCGGTGCGACGCAGTGTGTAGTGCGTGCGGGTCGCTGCGAGCAGCTCGCCTTCGGTGGCCTCGGCGCCGAAGGATTCGGGCGTGACCGTCACCCGGCTGCCCAGCGCAATGCCATGGTCGTCCTGAAAGGCGCTATCCACCAGCAGGTTGCTGCCTGGGGCTTCGGGCTCGCTGCGTGCCGCGACCGTGATCGCGTCGGCGGCACTGAATCGATCCATGCGCCCATGGCCGCCGGCCGCCAGTCGATCCATCCATTCCACCACCGCCGGCGTGGCGGCCAGGATGTCCGCCATGACCGGCACCTGGGTGCGCAGGAACCACAAGGGGTGGCAGGCCGAGAAGTCGGCCACACAGGGTTCGGCCCCGAACAGGAAGTCGTGTTCTTCGACCATGCTGGCGATGCGGCGCAAGTAGGAGCGGCACGCCGAGGTGGCGTCGGCGGGGCGCAGCGCCGTCATGTTGGTGCGCATCGCCTTGCGATCGGCAGCGAAGGCGGCCTGGGCCTGCTCGGGCGCGTCGCGAAACATCTGGGCGGATCCACGCGGCTGCAGGCCATAGGCCATCGCTGCCCAGAAGAAGGTGCTGTCGGCCCATTGCGCGAAGATGCGCGAGACGCCTCGCAGGTGCGGCGGATACAGCGTGGGCTCGGGTTGCACATGCTCCAGGACGTCGCAGATCAGCGCGCTGTCGCAGTAGATGTCGGCCCCCACCTGCAGAAAAGGCGTGCGGCGGTAGCCGCCGGTCAGGGCCACCACGTCGGGCTTGGGCAGCACCACGGGCACATGCACCGACTTCCAGGCCAGCTTCTTGTGCCCCAGCACCAGACGGATCTTTTCGGAAAACGGCGAGGCCGGGTAGTGGTGCAGGATCAGATCCACGCTCATGGCGCTCTCCTTCGTGCGGACTGCGTCAGGCCAGTTTCACCAGCTGCTTGCCAAAGTTCTGTCCCTTGAGCAGGCCCAGGAAGGCCTGCGGCGCCGACTCCAGACCCTGGGCAACGCTCTCGCGCGGGCGTAGCTTGCCACTGCCCACCAGCTGCCCGAGCTCCTGCAGCGCCTGCGGCCAGACCTCCATGTGCTCGCTCACGATGAAGCCTTCGACCCGCAGCCGGCTCACCAGGATCAACTGCGGATAGGACATGGGAATGGGCTGGCCGTCGTAGCCGGCGATCATCCCGCACATGGCGATGCGGCCGAAGGCGTTCATGCGCATCATCACTGCGTCCAGGATGCGCCCGCCCACGTTTTCGAAGTAGCCGTCGATCCCCTGCGGGCAGGCCGCCTTCAGCGCCTTGCCTAGCGAGGCCGCATCCGGGTGGGCCTTGTAGTCGATGCAGGCATCGAAGCCCAGTTCGTCCGTCACGTAGCGGCACTTGTCGGCGCCGCCAGCGATACCTACCGCACGTGCACCTCGCGCCTTGGCCAGGGCACCGACCGCGCTGCCCACTGCGCCACTGGCGGCACTGACCACCACGGTCTGACCCGGCTGCGGGTCAATGATCTTGCACAGGCCGTACCAGGCGGTCACGCCAGGCATGCCCACCGCGCCCAGGTAGTGCGACAGCGGCACATGGGTGGTATCGACCTTGCGCAGCGCGCCCACCTGATTGGCGTCGACGACGCTATACGTCTGCCATCCGCCCATGCCCACCACCGGGTCACCCGGCGCAAATCGCGGGTGGCGGCTCTCCACCACCTCGCCCACCGTGCCGCCGATCATCACCTCGCCCAGGGGCTGGGGCTGCGCGTAGCTCTTTCCCTCGTTCATGCGACCGCGCATGTAGGGGTCCAGGCTCAGGAAATGGTGCCGCACCAGGACCTGGCCGTCCTGCAGGGGCGGCGTATCGGTGGTGACGAGCTTGAAGTTCGAGACGGACGCTTCGCCCTGCGGGCGGCTGTCCAGAACGATCTGGCGATTGGTGGGCATGGGGGTCTCTCCTGGAATGATCAGCCGCCGGTGACGACGCTCACGCCGCCATCCACTGCGAGCCACTGGCCGGTAATGTGCTTGCCTGCGTCGGACGCGAACAGGACGGTGAGGCCCTTGAGATCCTCATCGTCGCCCAGTCGCCGCAGCGGGGCATGCGAAGCCATTTCCTCCTCGCCCAGTTGCTCCAGGGCGCCCTGGGTCATGCGGCTGGGGAAGAAACCGGGGCAGATCGCGTTCACGTTGATGTGGTAGCGGCCCCATTCGCAGGCCAATGCGCGCGTGAAGTTGATCACCGCACCCTTGGAGGTGTTGTAGGCCAGGGTCTGCAACTGCGGCGGGTTGCCGCCCAGGCCCGCGATCGAGGCGATGTTGATGATGCGTCCCTGCTGGCGCGGGATCATGCATTTCTTGGCCAGGTGCTGGCTCAGGATGAAATAGCCCCGCACATTCAGGTTCATCAGCTTGTCCCAGGCCTCCACCGGGTGGTCCTCGGCCGGCGCGCCCCAGGCAGCGCCCGCGTTGTTCACGAGGATGTCGACGTGTCCCAGGCGCGCCAAGGTCTCGTCGGCGAGGCGGCGGATGTCGGCTTCCTTGCCGCAATCGGCGGCGATCCATTGCGCATCGATGCCGGCGGCCTGGAGTTCGGCAGCGGCGCTCTCCAGGTCAGCGGCCTTGCGCGACGTGATCAGGACCCGCGCCCCCGCCTCGCCCAGGGCATGGGCCATCTGCAGGCCCAGGCCGCGCGAGCCGCCGGTCACGAGAGCGGTCTTGCCCTGGAGGTTGAAGAGGGTGTTGACGGTGCGGATCATGGGCAATGTCTTTCTGGTGTGCGTGGGGAGATGGAAACGAAATTCAGAAGGCGTCCTCGGGCATGTCCGCGCAGGTGCGGTCGCGGCTGGCGACCACCTGCAGCCAGGCATCGATGCGAGGCAGCTCGTAGTGGAAGAAATATTGGGCCGCGCGGCGACGTCCCTCGTGGGCAGGCACCACGAGCAGCAGGTCCAGCCACATCCAGGCCAGGACCAGATGCCCAAAGGCCTGCATGTAGGGGACTGCGTTAGCCAGGGCATCGGTCGGATCGCCGGTGGCCCAGGCGGCTTTGGTCGTGGCACCCACCTGTTGCAGCGCCTTGGCCAGCGCATTGGCCTGGGCCGCGAGCTCGGGGCGCTGCAGGGCCCGAGCGATGGTCGCGTCGATGCGGCCCGCCAGCAGCATCAGGCCGCGCCCCCCTTCCATCGTCACCTTGCGCCCGAGCAGGTCTGCAGCCTGGATGCCGTGTGTCCCCTCGTGAATCATGTTCAGGCGGTTGTCCCGCCAGTACTGTTCGACCGGGAAGTCGCGGGTGTAGCCGTAGCCGCCATGCACCTGGATCGCCAGCGAGTTGGCCTCCAGGCAGAACTCGCTGGGCCAGCTCTTGGCCACTGGCGTGAGCACCTCCAGCAGCAGGCGGGCCTCGTCAGCGGCCTGCGCATCGCCGGTGTGCTGCTCGTCGACCAGGCGGGCGCAATACAGCATCAGGGCCAGTGCGCCTTCGCTGTAGGACTTCTGCGCCAGCAGCATGCGCTTGATATCGGCGTGCTCGATGATGCGCACCTGGGGCTGCGCGGGGTCCTTGCCCCCGGCGCTGGCCCCCGGTTTAGCGCCGACCAGGCGACCCTGGGGCCGGTTGCGGGCGTACTCCAGCGAGGCCTCGTAGCCCGCCAAGCCCAGCGCGGTGGCCGCCATGCCGATGCCGATACGTGCCTCATTCATCATGTGGAACATGCAGCGCAAGCCCTCGCCGGGCTTTCCGACGAGGTAGCCCAAGGCGCCTGCGCCGGCGCCATCCAGGCCCGCCCCACCCTGCCCCCGCACCGGGAACTTGCCCTCACCGAAATTGAGCAGCGTGTTGGTGGTCCCGCGCCAACCGAGTTTGTGATTGAGGCCTGCCAGCGCCACGTCGTTGCGTTCGCCGGTCAGACGCCCTTCGGTGTCGACCAATTTCTTGGGCACGATGAACAGCGAGATGCCCTTCACGCCCGGCACCAGTTGTCCGTCGGGGCCGGGGATCTTGGCTAGCACCAGGTGAATGATGTTCTCGGTGAGTTCGTGCTCGCCGGCCGAGATCCACATCTTGTTCCCGCGCAGGCGGTAGCGTGGACCCAGCGGATCCTGCTCAAACTCGCCACCATCGGGCACTGCGCGCGTGGTGATGTCCGACAGTGACGAGCCGGCTTGCGGCTCGGACAGGCACATGGTGCCGGAGAAGCGGCCGTTGAATTCGTTGGCAGCAAAGACCTGCCGCTGCAGCGGCGTGCCATGCGCCATCAGCAGATTGGCATTGCCCACCGTGAGCAAACCACCGCCAATGCTGATCGACGCCTTGGCGAAGAACACCCCGGCTGCTGCCTCCACCACATAGGGCAGCTGCATGCCGCCCATCGCGTAATCCTGTGCCGCACTGAGCATGCCGGACTCGGCATAGGCGTCCCAGGCAGCTTGCGTCGCCGCCGGCAGGATCACCTTCTCGCCGTCAAAGCGTGGTTCCTCGGTATCGACCAGCCGATTGAACGGCGCGAACTTTTCGCGAGCGATGCGCTCGCAGGTGTCCAGCACCGCGTCAAAGGTCTCGTGGCTGTGATCCGCAAAGCGTGGTCGCGCGGACAGCTCGCCGACCCGCAGCCAGTCATTGAGCAGGAAGTCCAGCGTCTCGCGCAGCGCCATGATGGGTCAGAGCACCTCGAACACGCCCGCCGCGCCCATGCCGCCGCCCACGCACATGGTCACGCACACGCGCTTGGCGCCGCGGCGCTTGCCCTCGATCAGGGCGTGGCCGGTCAGGCGCTGGCCCGACACGCCGTACGGGTGCCCCACCGCGATCGCGCCGCCATTGACGTTCAGGCGGTCGGCGGGAATACCCAGCTTGTCGCGGCAATACAGCACCTGCACCGCGAAGGCTTCATTGAGCTCCCACAGATCGATGTCCGACACCTTCAGGCCCAGGCGCGCCAGCACCTTGGGCACGGCGAAGACCGGACCGATGCCCATTTCGTCCGGCTCGCAGCCGGCCACCGCAAAGCCCAGGAAGCGACCCAGAGGCTTGAGATGGTGGCGCGAGGCATAGGCCTCGCTCACCACCACACAGGCGCCCGCGCCATCGGAAAACTGGCTGGCGTTACCCGCTGACACCAGACCACCCGGCAGCGCCGAGCGGATGCCGCTGATGCCTTCCTGGGTCGTGCCTTCACGCAGACCTTCGTCCACGCTCACGGTCACTTCCTTGGTGCGCAGGCCCATCACCGGATCGGCCACACCCGCCATCACGGTAATCGGCGCGATCTCGTCCTTGAACTTGCCGGCGGCCTGCGCGGCGCAGGCCTTTTGCTGGCTGGCAGCGCCGTAGGCGTCCATGACGTCGCGGCCGATGCCGTAGCGTTTGGCCACCTGTTCGGCCGTCTGCAGCATGTTCCAGTAGATCTCGGGCTTGCGCTTGTGAAGCGCCGGGTCCTGGATCATGTGGGTGTTCATCTCCTGCTGCACGCAGGAGATGCTCTCGACTCCGCCTGCCACGTAGACATCGCCCTCGCCCGCGATGATGCGCTGCGAGGCCATGGCGATCGTCTGCAGGCCGGACGAACAAAAGCGATTGACGGTCACGCCTGACACCGTGACCGGCAGGTCCGCCATCAGCGCGATCTGGCGCGCGATATTGGCGCCGGTCGCCCCCTCGGGCGTGGCGCAGCCCATGAGGACATCCTCCACGGCGTCACCGGGCACGCCGGCGCGCTGCAGGGCGTGCTTGACCGCGTGGCCGCCCAGGGTGGCGCCATGCGTCATGTTGAAAGCGCCCTTCCAGCTCTTGGCGAGCGGGGTGCGGGCGGTGGAGACGATGAGGGCTTGGCTCATTGGGGGTCGTCCTCGGGAATTCAGTTGAAGGTCTTGCTCTCGGCCACCAGGCGCGCGATCAAAGGCGCGGGCTCCCAGAACTTCGCGTCGTCATGCGGGTTCTGCTGGAAGCGCTTCATGGCCTGGACCATGTTGAACAGGCCGAACTCATTGGCGTATTGCATCGGGCCGCCGCGGAAGATCGGGAAGCCATAGCCGGTGATGTAGACCATGTCGATATCGCTGGCACGGGCAGCAATGCCCTCCTCCAGAATGTGACCCGCCTCGTTCACCAGCGAGAACACCAGGCGCTGCACGATCTCGTCGTCGGAGATCTTGCGCGGGGTGATGCCCAGCGCCTTGCGGTGCTCCTCGATCAGCGTGTTCACCACCGCCGAGGGAATCGCGTCGCGCTTGCCCGCCTGGTAGTCGTACCAGCCGGCACCGGTCTTTTGACCGTAGCGCCCGAGCTCGCACAGCTTGTCGGCACTGGCGCTGTATTTCATGCCGGGCTTTTCCACATAGCGGCGCTTGCGGATCGCCCACCCGATGTCGTTGCCGGCCAGGTCGCCCATACGGAAAGGGCCCATGGCGAAGCCGAACTTCTCGATGGCCCGGTCGACCTGCTGCGGGCTGCAGCCCTCATCGAGCAGGAAACCAGCCTGGCGGCTGTACTGCTCGATCATGCGGTTACCGATGAAGCCGTCGCACACGCCGGAGACGACGGCCGTCTTCTTGATCTTCTTGGCCACCGCCATGACTGTGGCCATGACGTCCTTGCCGGTCTGGGCGCCGCGCACCACCTCCAGCAGCTTCATCACGTTGGCCGGGCTGAAGAAATGCAGGCCCACCACATCCTGGGGACGCTTCGTGAACGAGGCGATCTGGTTCACGTCCAGCGTGGAGGTATTGGAGGCCAGGATGGCACCGGACTTCATCACCGCGTCCAGCGTCTCGAACACCTTTTGCTTGACGCCCATCTCCTCGAACACGGCCTCGATCACCAGGTCGGCGTCGCTGAGGTCCTGGTAGTCCAGCGTGGTGGACAGGAGTGCCATGCGCTGCTCGTACTTGTCCTGCTTGAGCTTTCCCTTCTTGACCTGGGCCTCATAGTTCTTGCGCAGGGTGGCCACGCCGCGGTCCAGGGCCTCTTGCTTCATCTCCAGAATCGTGACCGGCAGGCCAGCATTCAGGAAGTTCATCGCGATACCGCCGCCCATGGTGCCGGCGCCGATCACGGCGACCTTCGCAATCGCGCGCTGCGGGGTATCGGAAGGCACATCCGGGATCTTGGACGCCGCGCGTTCGGCCATGAACAGGTGACGCAGCGCCCGGCACTCGGCGGTGTTCATCAGGTTGATGAACACCTGGCGCTCGTCCAGCAGCGCCTGCTCGAACGGCTTTTGGGTGGCGTTCTCCACCGCGTCCACGCATTGACTGGGGGCCGGAAAGTTCTTGGCCATGCCCTGCACCATGTTGCGGGCGAACTGGAAGTAGGCATCCCCCTGCGGGTGCTTGCACGGCAGGTCTCGTACACGGGGCAGCGGGCGCGCGCCGGCCACCGAGCGGGCATACGCCAGCGCCTCCTGCGCCAGCGACTCGGGTGAGGTCGCCATCTTGTCGAACAGCTTCTGCCCAGGCAGCTGCGCGAGCAGCTCGCTCTTGACCGGCTCGCCGCTCACGATCATGTTCAACGCGGTCTCGACACCCAGAGCACGCGGCAGACGCACCGTGCCGCCCGCGCCGGGGATCAGCCCCAGCTTCACCTCGGGCAGGGCCACGCTGGTGCCGGGCGCGGCGATGCGGTAGTGGCAGCCCAGGGCCAACTCCAGGCCACCGCCCATGGCCACCGAGTGCACCGCAGCCACCACCGGCTTGGAGCAGTTCTCGACAGCCCGGATCACCGACAGCAGATTGGGTTCCGCATAGGCCTTGGGGGAATTGAATTCGTTGATATCGGCACCGCCGGAGAAGGCCTTGCCAGCGCCGGTGATCACGATGGCCTGCACCTTCGGGTCAGCCTGGGCCTGCTCCAGGCCGGCCACGATGCCCAGGCGGGTGGCCAGGCCCAGGCCGTTCACGGGCGGGTTGTTCAACGTGATCACGGCCACGTCGCCGTGGACCTTGTATTCAGCGGTCATGCGGTCTTCCTCGGGTTGGATCGGTCACTCACCGCCCATTCTAGAAACCCTGCTGCCGGGCCGGCGCAGGCCTTGTCCCGCCAGGGACAAAGGTTTGGCAACGCAGGCGGCGAGCGGGTCGGCTAGACCTCCAGCCACTCCCGACGCGTGTAGGCATCCGCCTTCAGGCTCTCGGGCGTGCCCTGGAACACGATGCGCCCGTGCCCCATCACCAGGGCGCGGTCCGAGATGGCCATGGCGATGGTGAGCTTCTGCTCGATCAGGAGGACCGAGATGCCCCGGCGCTTCAATTCGCGCAGGTACTCCCCCACCAATTCCACGATCTTGGGCGCCAGGCCCTCGGTGGGCTCGTCGATGATGATCAGGTCCGGGTCGCCCATGAGGGTGCGGCACAGGGTCAGCATCTGCTGCTCGCCGCCCGAGAGCACGCCGGCCTCGTTGTGCTGGCGCTCTTTCAGGCGCGGGAACATCTGGTACATGTCCTCGAAGCTCCAGCGGCCCTTTTGACCTGCCTTCTTCTCGCCGAGCATCAGGTTCTGGTGCACCGTGAGTTTGGGAAAGATGTCGCGGTTCTCGGGCACATAGCCCAGGCCCTGGTGGGCGATTTCATAGGGCTTGCGGCCCATGAGGGGCTGGCCCTTCCAGTCCACCTGGCCGTGACCATCGACCATGCCCATGATGGCCTTGGCTGTCGTGGATCGCCCGGAGCCATTGCGCCCCAGCAGCGCCACGATCTCGCCAGGCTGCACCTCGAAGCTCACGCCATGCAGCACATGGCTCTTGCCGTAGAAGGCGTGGAGGTTGTCGACTCGCAACATGGTCAATGACTCCCGGCCTGGGCATCCGCCACGTGCGACCCGAGGTAGGCTTCCTGCACGCGCGCATTGGCGCGCACCTTCTCCGGCGTGTCGTAGGCAATGACCTCGCCATAGACCACCACCGCGATCTTGTCGGCCAGGCCGAAGACCACACCCATATCGTGTTCGACCGTGAGCAGGGTCTTGCCCACGGTCACTTCCTTGATCAGATTGATGAAGCGTTGGGTCTCGCTCTTGCTCATGCCGGCAGTGGGCTCGTCCAGCAGGATCACCTGCGCGCCGCCCGCGATGGTGATGCCGATCTCCAGTGCGCGTTGTTCGGCGTAGGTCAGATTCATCGCCAGAACGTCCTTGCGGCGGTCCAGGCGGATCATCTCCATTAGCTGCTCGGCCCGCTCGTTGGCGTCTTCCAGGTCGGCCAGGAACTTCAGGAAGGTGTAGCGATACCCCAGGCTCCAGAGCACGCTGCAACGCAGGTTCTCGAAGACGCTCAATTTCGGAAAGATGTTCGTGATTTGGAAACTGCGCGAGAGGCCCATGCGGTTGATCTGGTAGGGCCGCTTGCCGTCGATGCGCTGGCCATTGAGCAGAACCTGTCCGCTGGTGGGTTCGAAGCGGCCGCTGATCAGGTTGAACAGCGTGGACTTGCCCGCGCCGTTAGGGCCGATCACTGCCACGCGCTCGCCCGGATTCACCGCCAGGTTGGCGCCCCGGATGATTTCAGTCTTGCCAAAACTCTTGCGCAGGTCGCGCAATTCGAGGGCGTAGGTCATGTGATCAGCGCCTCCCTGCGCTTGATCTCTTTTTCGATGTCCTCCTGGATTTCGCCCCATTGGCGCAGGAACACACGCCGCGCCAGCTCGAACAGGCCCAGGCCGGTGAGCATGACGAAGGCCGAGCCGAACCAGCTGTTGAGGCCTGTCGCATCCAGCGCAACGCCCATGAAGCTCACCGTCGGCCCCAAGGCTGCATTGAGCTTGAGGTGATAGACCATCTCGATCATGGCCGCCGCCCCCAGCAGGGTCACCAGCGCGGTGACGCCCAAGGCCAGGTAGCTGACCCACAGCTCGCGCAGTCGGCCGAAGGACGCCACCCGCAGGTTCATCATGATCAGGCTGGCGATGCCACCGGGCGCATACATCACCATGAACAGGAACACGAGGCCCAGGTACAGGAGCCACGCCTTGGTCAATTCAGAGAGCAGCACGAAAGCCAGCACCATCAGCACCCCACCGATGATGGGGCCGAAGAAGAAGGTCGCTCCGCCCAGGAACGTGAACAGCAGATAGGCGCCCGAGCGCGGCCCGCCCACCACCTCGGAGGTGACGATCTCGAAGTTCAGCGCCGCGAGGCCACCCGAGATACCGGCGAAAAAGGCCGCAATGATGAACGCGATGTAGCGCACCACCTGCGTGTCGTAGCCGATGAATTCCACACGCTCGGGGTTGTCACGCACCGCATTGAGCATGCGCCCCAGCGGCGTGCGGGTGAAGGCGAACATCAGCCCCGTGCAGACAAAGGTGTACGCGGCGATCAGGTAGTACAGCTGCACCTGCGGCCCAAAGCTGATCCCCCAGGGCTTGGCGCCGGTCACGCGGTTGCCAGAGACACCCCCCTCGCCTCCGAAGAACTCCGGAAACATCAGCGCCGAGGCCCACACCAGTTCGCCGACACCCAAGGTGATCATGGCGAAGGTGGTGGCGGATTTCTTGGTGGTCACCCACCCGAACACCACCGCAAACAGCATCCCCGAGATGCCGCCGACGAGGGGCAGCAGGCTCACCGGAATCGGCAACTGCCCCTTGCTCACCAGGTTCAGGGTGTGGATGGTGAGGAAGGCCCCCATGCCCGAATACACCGCATGCCCGAAACTGAGCATGCCGCCCTGCCCCAGCAGCATGTTGTACGACAGGCACACGATGATCGCAGTGCCCATCTGACTGAGCATGGTGTGCGACAGCGAGCTGGTGAACAGCATCGGTGCGACCGCCAGCACCAGCGCGAACAGGCCCCAGATGATCCAGCGCCCGACGTTGTATGGCTTGAACTCGTAATAAGCGGCGGCCATCGCGTCAGCCCTCCCGCGTGCCCAGGAGACCCCGGGGCCGGAAGATCAGGATCAACACCAGCAGCATGTAGGGCAGGACCGGGGCGATCTGGCTCACTTTCAGCTTCCACAGCGCATAGCCGAAGGTCTTGGGGGTGATCTCCCAGCCCACCGACTTGAGCGCGCCGATGAGGGAGGCGTCGATACCCACGGCAAAGGTCTGCAGCGTTCCGATCAGGATCGAGGCAACGAAGGCGCCCGAGAGCGAGCCCATGCCGCCGACCACCACCACCACGAAGATGACCGAACCCACGGTGGCGGCCATGCCCGGCTCGGTGACGAAGGCATTGCCCCCGATCACTCCGGCCAGGCCAGCCAGCGCCGCGCCGCCACCAAAAACACCCATGAACACCCGCGGCACGTTGTGGCCCAGGGCCTCCACCGTCTCAGGGTGCGTGAGGGCAGCCTGAATCACCAGGCCCACGCGGGTGCGTGTGAGCAGCAGCCACAGGGCCAGCAGCATCAGCAGGGCCACTCCCATCATGAAGCCGCGGTACATCGGGAACTGGGTGCCGTACAGCGTGAACAAGGGGCCGCTCAGTTCGGCCGGCACACGGTAGTCGACCGAGCTCGTGCCCCACACCAGCTGCACCATCTCCAGAACGATGAAGGACAAGCCGAAGGTGATCAGCAGCTCCGGCACGTGGCCGTACGCATGAACCCGGCGCAGACAGTACTTCTCGAACAGCGCACCGAGCACCGCCACGCCCAGTGGAGCCAGCACCAGCGCAGGCCAGAACCCGAGCCACTGCGTGACGCTGTACGCGAAGTAGGCCCCCAGCATGTAGAAGCTGGCATGGGCGAAATTGAGCACGCCCATCATGCTGAAGATCAGCGTGAGGCCGGCACTGAGCATGAACAGCAGCAGTCCGTAGCTGATGCCGTTCAACAGCGAGATGGTGAAGAATTCCATGCGATCTGGCGGCGCTCCAGCCACGACCTCACCCGGCCCTGCCGCCCGGTCGGGTCGGCGGGGTCAGGCCTTCAGGGTGACGGAAGCAGGGGCCGAGGCCCCCGCGTCGGGCATCAGCCCGGACGCTTCATCTGGCAGCTGGTGGGCGTGCTGGACACATAGGGGTCCATCTGCTTGACCCCGACGAAGGTGTAGCCCGTGTTCTCCACGCTGTACTCGCCCTTCTTGGCCTTTTGCCACTTGGTGATGAACATCGGCTGCTGCAGCTGGTGGTCAGAGGCGCGCATGGTGACCTCGCCCGCGAAGCTCTTGACGCTCAGGCCCTCCATCGCCTTGGCCACCGGCACCGGGTTGGTGGACTTGGCCTTGGCCATGGCCGCCCCGAGCAGGTTGATGCCGTTGTAGGTGGCGAAGGTGTAGTAGTCGTCGTTGAACTTCTTCTTGAAGTCCGCCACCAGCTGGCCGACCTCGCCCGTGTGGTTGGCGTGGCCGTAGGCCACCACGTACACCTCGCCCTCGCCACCCGCGGCCAGCGCGGTGGGCGTGCCGGTCACCTGGGAGTAGTAGGTGTACATCGGGATCTTCAGGCCGGCGTCGTTGAGCGCCTTGACCAGCAGAGTCAGGTCCTGGCCCCAGTTGCCAGTGACCAGCGCATCGGCGCCGGACTGCTTGATCTTGGCCACATAGGGCGCGAAGTCCTTGACCTGGCCCAGGGGGTGCAGGTCTTCGCCCACCACCTTCACGTCGGGACGCTTGCGGGACAGGCCTTCCTTGAAGAAGCGGGCGACCTGCTGGCCGTGCGAGTAGTTCTGGTTGATCAAGTAGACGTTCTTGATCTTGGGCTGGTCCTTCATGAAGGAGGTCAGTGCCTCCATCTTCATGGAGGTGTCGGCATCGAGACGGAAGTGCCAGTAGTCGCAGCGCTCGTTGGTCATCGCCGGGTCGACCGCGGCGTAGTTCAGGTAGACGACCTCTTTGCCCGGATTGCGCTCGTTGTGCTTGGCGACCGCATCCAGGATGGCCAGGCCGGCGCCCGAGCCGTTGCCCTGGGTCACGTAGCGAAAGCCCTGGTCGATGGCAGCCTTCAGCGTGTTCAGGCTTTCCTGGGGCGAGCCCTTGTTGTCAAAGCCCACGACCTCGAATTTCACGCCCGCTGCGTTCTTGGCACCGGACAGGCGCTCGGCGGCGAACTGCCAGCTTTTGAGCTGGTTCTGGCCGACGTTGGCGAAGGGGCCGGACAGGGGGTCCATGAACGCGATACGCACGGTCTCGCCCTTTTGGGCAAAGGCCACGCCGGACACGGCGACCAAGGCGGACAGGGCAACGGATTTCAGGGCGAATTTCAAGGCGCGACTCCTCGGCGAAGGTTGACTGGTGGGCCGGAGGGTACAAGTTTCGCGAGAGCATCCACTCAGGGAAGTCCCCTAAGTAGGGTTTTTTCCAAAGAAACCCGGGCGCCGACGACCGCCCTCAAACCCCCGGCAGCGCATAGTCCTTGAGTTGCTCCCGCAGGCGCGTCTTGAGCATCTTGCCGGTGGCTCCCAGAGGGATCGCCTCGACGAACACCACATCGTCCGGAATCTGCCACTTGGCGGTCTTGCCTTCGTAGAAGGCCAGCAGCGCCTCCCGCGTCACCTCGGCTCCGGGCTTCTTGACCACTGCCACGATCGGACGCTCGTCCCACTTGGGGTGGGGCATGCCCACGCAGGCGGCCATGGCCACGGCCGGATGCGCCATCGCGATGTTCTCGATGTCTATCGACGAGATCCACTCGCCGCCGGACTTGATCACGTCCTTGCTGCGGTCGGTGATCTGCATGTAGCCGTCACCGTCAATGGTGGCGACGTCACCGGTCGGGAACCAGCCGTCCTGCAGCGGATCACCGCCCTCGCCCTTGAAGTACTCGCGCACCACCCAGGGCCCGCGCACCTGCAGGTCGCCGAAGGTGCTGCCGTCCCAGGGCAGCGCCTGCCCGTCGTCGCCCACGATGCGCATGTCCACGCCGAAGATGGCACGCCCCTGCTTCAGGCGCACCTTCATTTGCTCGGGCTCGGGCATCGACAAGTGCTTGTTCTTCAGGGTGCACAAAGTGCCCAGCGGGCTCATCTCGGTCATGCCCCAGGCATGCAGCACCTCCACACCGTACTGCTCGCGGAACGCGGTGATCATGGCTGGCGGGCAGGCCGAGCCGCCAATCACCGTACGGTTCAGGGTGGAGAACTTCAGCTTGTTGGGCCCCATATGCCCCAGCAGCATCTGCCACACGGTGGGCACGCCTGCGGCATAGGTGACCTTCTCGGCCTCGATCAGTTCATAGACCGACTTGCCGTCCAGCGCCCCGCCCGGGAACACCAGCTTGCAGCCGGTGAGCGCCGCCGAATACGGAATGCCCCAGGCGTTCACATGGAACATCGGCACCACCGGCAGCACCGCGTCGCGCGCCGACAGACCCATGACGTCGGGCAAGGCCGCCGCATACGCGTGCAACAAGGTGGAGCGGTGGCTGTACAGGGCGCCCTTGGGATTGCCCGTCGTGCCACTCGTGTAGCACATGCTCGACGCGGAGTTCTCGTCGAACTGCGGCCATTCGTAGGAGGTCGGCTGGCGGCCGATCCAGTCTTCGTACGCCACGAGGTTGGGAATACCGCTATCGGCGGGCAGCGCCTGGGCGTCGCACAACATCACGTACTGGCGGATCGTGGGGCAGCGCGCGTGCACCGCCTGCACCAGCGGCAAAAAGGTGGCGTCAAAGCACAGGACCCGGTCCTCGGCGTGGTTGACGATCCAGGCGACCTGGTCCGGGTGCAGGCGCGGGTTGAGGGTGTGCAGCACCCGCCCTGAGCCCGACACCCCGAAATACAGCTCCAGATGGCGGTATCCGTTCCAGGCCAGCGTGGCCACCCGGTCGGAAAAGTCCAGCTTCAGGCCGTCCAGCGCATGGGCCACCTGACGCGAGCGGCGGCCGACGTCGGCCCAGGTGTAGCGATGGATATCACCTTCGACGCGGCGGGACACGATCTCGGTGTCGCCGTGATGGCGTTCCGCGAAAGTGATCAGCGAAGAAATCAGCAGGGGTTGGCCTTGCATCAAACCGAGCACGGGAGTCTCCTTATCGTTGGGCGTCTGGGCGCCTGAAAAGCAGCGCGCAGTATGGCGCAGCCTTCGTCGGCGGCGCCAGCGAGGAAATCCCTCATGGGGCTGTGGCCCGGGGCCCTGGAGGACAATCGGCACCATGAGCACGCTCCCGGCTGCCGCCTCGGCCGCCCCCGATGACACCCCAGACGCAGCCCCCGACCTGGGCCTGCGCTGGACCGACAGCTACGCGCAGCTGGGCCCGGACTTCCACACCGAGCTGCGCCCCACCCCCCTGCCCGCCCCGCACCTGGTGGGTCTGAGCGAGCGCCTGGCCCGAGAGCTCGGGCTGGACCCGTCCCGCCTGGCCGAGCCCGGGGTGGTGGCCGCCCTGACAGGCAGCGGCCTGCTGGCCGGCTCGCGTCCCCTGGCCACGGTGTACAGCGGGCACCAGTTCGGCGTCTGGGCGGGCCAGCTGGGCGATGGCCGGGCCCTGCTCCTGGGCGAGGTGCAGACCGCCGCCGGCCCGCAGGAAATCCAGCTCAAAGGCGCGGGCCGCACCCCCTACTCGCGCATGGGCGACGGCCGCGCGGTTCTGCGCTCCAGCATCCGCGAGTTCCTGAGCTCGGAGGCGATGGCCGCCCTGGGCATCCCCACCACTCGGGCCCTCATGGTCACCGGTTCGCCCGCCCCCGTCTTGCGCGAAGAGGTGGAAACGGCCGCCGTGGTGACCCGGTTGGCGCCCAGCTTCATCCGCTTTGGCCACTTCGAACATTTCGCCGCCAGCGGCCAGGACGCACAGCTGCGGCAGCTGGCCGACTACGTCATCGACCGCTTCTACCCCGAGTGTCGTGACGGTGCGGCCCGCGAACGCCTGGGCGGCAGCGCCGAGGCCGCCCTCCTTGAGCAGGTCAGTGAACGCACCGCCGCCCTGGTCGCCCAGTGGCAGGCCGTGGGCTTTTGCCACGGGGTGATGAACACCGACAACATGTCCATCCTGGGCCTGACCCTGGACTACGGGCCCTTCCAGTTCATGGACGGCTTCGACCCCGGCCACATCTGCAACCACAGCGACTCCGGCGGGCGCTATGCCTACCACCGCCAACCCAATATCGCCTACTGGAACCTGCACGCGCTGGCCCAGGCCCTGCTGCCCCTGATCGGTGACCAGGAAACCGCCATCGCGGCGCTGCAGTCCTATCCGCGCGTGTTCCCGCAGGCGCTGCAGGCTCGCATGCAGGCCAAGCTGGGACTGGCCCACACGCAAGACGACGACCGGGGCCTGATCGACGACCTCCTGAAGCTGATGGCGGCGGGCCGGGTCGATTACCCGCTGTTCTGGCGGCGCCTGACTGACCATGTGGCTGGCGGCTCGCCCGAGCCGGTGCGCGATCTCTTTGCGGACCGCGAAGCGCTGGACGCCTGGTTGCGAAGCTACGCGGCGCGCCGCGCACACGAAGCCGCCGACGATGCCGCCATCGGTGCGCGCATGCGTGCGGTCAACCCCAAGTTCGTGCTGCGCAACCACCTGGGCGAACTGGCGATCCGCCAGGCCAAGGCGGGTGACTTCTCCGGCGTGTCGCGCCTCCTGGCGCTGCTGCAGGACCCGTACGACGATCACCCGGACGCACCGACCGACTACGCCGGCCTGCCGCCCGACTGGGCTTCCTCCATCGAAATCAGCTGCTCCTCATGACCTACCCGATCCAGAAAACCGACGCCGAGTGGCAGGCCCACCTGGCCGCCCAGGGCGCCGAACCGCGCGCCTTCGACATCACCCGCCGCGCCGCCACCGAACGCCCCTACACCGGCAAGTACGAACAAGTCTGGGCCGACGGCAGCTACCACTGCATCTGCTGCGGCAACAAGCTCTTTGACGCGCACACCAAGTTCGACGCCGGTTGCGGCTGGCCCAGTTTCTCGCTGGCCGTGCCGGGCGCCATCCGCGAACTGACCGACGCCAGCCACGGCATGGTGCGCACCGAGACCGTCTGTGCACAATGCGGTGCGCACCTGGGCCATGTCTTTCCCGATGGCCCGGCGCCCACGGGCCTGCGCTATTGCATGAATTCCGCCTCGCTGAATTTCACCCCTGACCCCAAGGCCTGAGGCCCGCTGCATGAAGCTGCTGATCGACTTCTTTCCCATCATCCTGTTCTTCGTCGCCTTCAAGGTGGCGGATATCTACACGGCCACGGCGGTCGCCATCGTCGCCACCATCGCCCAGATCGCGTGGATCCGCTGGCGCACCGGTCGGGTCGAGCTGATGCAGTGGCTCAGCCTCGGGGTGATCGTGGTGTTCGGCGGTGCCACCCTGCTGGCCCACAGCGAGACCTTCATCAAGTGGAAGCCCACCGTGCTGTACTGGCTCATGGGCGGCGCGCTGCTGGCAGGGCCGCTCTTTTTCGGGCGCAACTTTCTCAAGTCCCTCCTGGGCGGCCAAGTCGCCCTGCATGAAGACGGCTGGCGCGTCATGAACTGGAGCTGGTGCGCCTTCTTTGCCGCCATGGGTGCGATCAACCTGTGGGTGGCCTACCACTACGACACCGACACCTGGGTGAACTTCAAGCTGTTCGGCGGCATCGGCCTGATGCTGCTGTTCGTGCTGGCCCAGGGCCTGTACCTGGCCCGCTACATGAAGTCGGACGAAGCCGGCGAAGCCGCCGACTCGACCCCGCCCAAGGCATGAGCGCAGGGACCGGCATCACCGCGCAGGCTGTCCATGCGCGCCTGGCAGAAGTCCTGCAGCCCGCGCACCTGGAGGTGATCGACGAGAGCGCCGACCATGCCGGACACGCCGGTGCCGACAGCACGGGCTCGGGCACCCACTTTCGGGTGCGGATTGCCTCCCCCGCCTTCACCGGCAAGCGCCGCGTCGCCCAGCATCGCCTTGTGTATGATGCGCTGCAAGATTTTCTGGCCCGTGGCCTGCACGCCCTGGCCATCGAGATTGTCTGACCCCCCCTTCTGCGCGGACTCCGCGGATTCGTTAGGAAACTTCCCCCATGAAAAAGCACCTTCTTGCCGCCATTGCGGCTGCCACCCTGTGCGCCGCCCTACCCGCCCTGGCGCAGAACATCGCCATCGTCAACGGCAAGCCGGTGCCCAAGGCCCGCGCCGACGCCCTGGCTGCCCAGGTTGCCAAGAGCGGCCGTCCGGTCACCCCCGAGCTGACCAACCAGATCAAGGACGAAGTCATCGCCCGCGAGATCTTCATGCAGGAAGCGTCCAAGCGAGGCCTGGACGGCAGCGATGACTACAAGGTCCAGTTGGAACTGGCCCGCCAGACCATCCTGATTCGCGCCCTTTTCGCCGACTTCCAGGAAAAGAACCCGGTCACCGACGCCGACGCCAAGGCCGAATACGACAAGTTCGTCGCCGCCAACGCCGGCAAGGAATACCGCGCCCGCCACATCCTCCTGGCCAAGGAGGAAGAAGCCAAGGCCGTCATCGCCAGCCTCAAGAAGGGCGCCAAGTTCGAAGACCTCGCCAAGAAGCAGTCCAAGGACCCCGGATCGGGCGCCAACGGCGGCGACCTGGACTGGGCCCAAGCCAAGGGCTTCGTGCCTGAGTTCTCCGAGGCCATGGTCAAGCTGTCCAAGGGCCAGACCACCCAGACGCCGGTCAAGACGCAGTACGGCTTTCACGTGATCCGCCTGGACGACGTGCGCGAAGCGCAGATGCCCAAGTTCGAAGAGGTCAAGCCGCAGATCCAGCAGCAGATGCAGCAGGAGCGCCTGGCCAAGTTCCAGGAGGAGCTCCGTACCAAGGCCAAGGTGGAATAAGTTCTCTCCTGCCTGTCCAAGAAAAGCGGCCCGCGGGCCGCTTTTTTCATGCCCCGCGCGCGGACGGGATAATCACGCCCCATGCTCGCTTACCACCAGCTTGAACTGCTCGCCCCCGCACGCGATGCTGATATCGGCATCGAAGCGGTGAACCATGGCGCGGACGCCGTCTACATCGGCGGGCCGGGCTTTGGCGCCCGAGCGTCGGCAGGCAACACCATCCAGGACATCGAGCGCCTGGTCCGGCATGCGCACCGTTTCGGCAGCCGCATCTTCATCACCCTCAACACCATCTTGCGTGACGACGAGCTCGAGCCGGCCCGCCGCATGGCCTGGGACGTGTACCACGCGGGGGCCGACGCGCTGATCGTGCAAGACATGGGCCTGCTCGAGATCGACATGCCGCCAATCCAGCTGCACGCCAGCACCCAGTCGGACATCCGCACCCCCGAGAAGGCTCGCTTCCTGCAAGACGCCGGCTTCTCGCAGCTGGTGCTGGCGCGCGAACTGACCCTGGAACAGATCCGCGAGGTGGGCGCTGCGCTGGACCCACAGCGCAGCGTCATGGAATTCTTCGTGCACGGAGCCCTGTGTGTGGCCTACAGCGGCCAGTGCTTCATCTCCCATGCGCACACCGGCCGCAGTGCCAACCGCGGCGACTGCTCGCAAGCCTGCCGCCTGCCCTACCAGGTGCTCGATGCCCAGGGCCGCTTCATTGCGCACGACCAGCACGTGCTGTCCATGAAGGACAACAACCAGAGCGCCAACCTGGCTGCCCTGGTGGATGCGGGCATCCGCAGCTTCAAGATCGAAGGCCGCTACAAGGATATGGGCTATGTGAAGAACATCACCGCCCACTACCGCAAGCTGCTGGACGAACTGATCGAGGCGCGCGAGGGCAGCGCGCAGCCCTATGCCCGCGCCTCCAGCGGACGCACGCGCTTTTCCTTCACGCCGGACCCGAACCAGAACTTCAACCGCGAATTCACCGACTACTTCGTCAACGGCCGCCAGGACGACATTGGCGCCTTCGACTCACCCAAGAACCCGGGGCAGGCCATGGCCTGGGTGACGCGGGTGCAAGCGGGTGAAGGCTGGATCGAACTCGCATGCGACAACCCGGACACCGAGCTGCACAACGGAGACGGCCTGTGCTACTTCGACCTGCAAAAGGAATTGGTGGGCATGGCGATCAATCGCGCCGAACCCGCGGGAACCCCGGGCCACTGGCGCGTCTTTCCCAAGGACCCGATCACGGGCATGCGTGACCTGCGCAAGGGCACCCGCATCAACCGCAACCGCGACATGAGTTGGGTGCGACAGCTCGAGAAAAAATCCAGCGAGCGGCGCATCGGCGTGTGGGCCGAGCTCTCCGAGACACCCGAGGGCTTCACGCTCACGCTCACCGACGAGGACGGCCACGAGGGCCGGGCCTCGCTGCCTCAGGCGCGGGAGGCAGCCCGCGACCCGGCGCGCCAGGAGGCGCAGCTGCGCGAGCAGATCGGCCGCTTTGGCACCACCGACTTCGAGGCGCTGGATATTCGCCTGTCGCTCTCGGGCCCCTGGTTCCTGCCGGCTTCCTTCCTGAACCATCTGCGGCGCGACGCAGTCGCCGCCCTGGAAGCCGCCCGTGCAGCCGCCTGGCAGCGACCGCCGCGTGGTCGCCCCATGGAGCCGCCCACGCCCTATCCCGAAGACACCCTGTCCTACCTCGCCAACGTGTTGAACCAGAAGGCGCGTGACTTCTACGCCCGGCACGGGGTAAGGGTGATCGATGCGGCCTACGAAAGCCACGAAGAGGAAGGCGAGGTCTCGCTCATGATCACCAAGCACTGCGTGCGCTGGAGCATGAGCCTGTGCCCCAAGCAGGCCAAAGGCGTCACTGGCGTTCAGGGCACGGTGCGGGCCGAGCCGCTGCAGCTCGTGAACGGCAAGGAAAAGCTCACCCTGCGCTTCGATTGCAAGCCATGCGAAATGCACGTGGTCGGCAAGATGAAAAAGTCGGTGATGAACCAGCGCACTCGCGAGATGGCCGAGGTACCGATGCAGTTCTACCGGACCCGCCCCGCCACCGCCGCGGGGCCTTCCGGGGTGCCCCCTGGGGGCAGCGATGGTGCTATCGTCTCGCGGTGACCTCCGACCGCCCTTCCCCCCTCTCCCGCGCGACCCGCTGGGCCCTGATCGTCCTGGCCGCCTGTGCCTGCCAGGCCCGCGCCCAGTCCTCGGTGCTGTCAGATGAAGTTCCCTTCATCACCACCCCCGACAACGTCACCCTCGAGATGCTGCAGGCCGCGCGCGTGGGCCCTGCCGATCACGTCATCGACCTGGGTTCCGGCGATGGCCGCATCGTCATCGTGGCGGCCAAACGCTTCGGTGCCACCGGCCTGGGCGTGGAGATCGTCCCGGATCTTGTCGACAAGAGCCTGCGCACCGCGCGCGAGGTTGGCGTCGCCGACCGGGTGAATTTCAAGGTGCAGGACCTGTTTCAGACCGATCTGTCGCCGGCCTCGGTCATCACCATGTACCTGCTGCCGGACTTCAATCTGAAGCTGCGGCCCGCCCTGTTGGCGCTCAAGCCTGGCACCCGCATCGTCTCGCACGACTGGGACATGGGCGACTGGAAACCCGATCAGACCACGGTGGTGCCCGTCCCCGACAAGAAAGTCGGCCTGGAGAAATCCAGCAAGGTGCATCTGTGGACCGTCCCCGCGCGCATCGACGGCCTGTGGTGCGGCGCGGGTTCGCTTCGCGATTTCTCGCTGCGGGTGACCCAGCGTTACCAGGATGTCAAGGCCACGCTCACGCGTGGCGAGCGGGTGCGCGAGATCCAGGGCCAGATGGCCGGTGCGGTGCTGCGTACGCAGCCCACTCGCCACGGCGCACTCGAACTGACGCAGGAAGGCGCGCAGCTGCGCGTCACGGGCGGCGAAGGCACGCTGGCGATGGCACGGGATGCGTCCTTCGCCCGTGCCACCGGCGCCGCCTGCCGCTGAAGCCTTAGCCCACCCAGCGGCGCGCGTTGCGCCAGATCCGCAGCCAGGGGCTGTGCTTGCTGACGTCACCGCCCGTCCAGGACATCTGGACGTTGCGGAAGACCCGCTCCGGGTGCGGCATCATGGCCGTGAAGCGGCCGTCGGCCGTGGTCACCGCCGTCAGACCGCCCGGACTGCCGTTCGGGTTGTATGGATAGGCCTCGGTGGCTTGGCCGTGGGGGTCGGTAAAGCGCATCGCCCCGAGCGCCCGGCCCGCGTTCCCGCGCTGCGCAAAGTTCGCATAGCCCTCACCGTGCGCCACCACGATCGGCAGGCGGCTACCCGCCATCCCCTGGAAGAACAGGCTGGGCGACTCCAGCACCTCCACCTGCGACAGGCGCGCCTCGTAGCGCTCGCTGCGGTTGGTGGTGAAGCGCGGCCAGTCCTGCGCGCCGGGGATGATGTCGGCCAGTTCGGCCAGCATCTGGCATCCGTTGCACACGCCCAGGGCGAAGGTGTCGGGCCGGCCAAAAAAGGCCTGGAACTGCGCAGAGAGCGGCGCATTAAAGGTGATGCTGCGGGCCCAGCCGATACCGGCACCGAGCGTGTCGCCATAGCTGAAACCGCCGCAGGCCACAAAGCCCTTGAAGTCCTCGAGCCTGGCCCGGCCGGACTGCAAATCGGTCATGTGCACGTCCACCGCCTCGAAGCCCGCCAGGTCGAAGCAGTAGGCCATCTCCACATGCGAGTTCACGCCCTGCTCGCGAAGGACCGCCACACGCGGGCGCGCCAGGTTCAGGAAAGGCGCGGCCACGTCCTCGGACGCGTCAAAGCTCGGCGCGAACTGCAGGCCCGGGTCGTCCGGACGACCGGCGGCCGCATGCTCGGCGTCGGCCCCCTCGGGGTTGTCACGCTGCTGGCAGATCTTCCAGCTCACGCTGTCCCAGACCTGCTGCAGGTCCTGCAGGCTGGCGCTGAACACCGCCTTGGTGTCACGCCAGACCTGCACCTGGCCCTTGCCGACCTCGATCTCGCTGTCGGCGGGACGCGTCTTGCCGATGAAGTGGCTATGGCGGGACAGGCCGTGCTCGCGCAAGACCTGCATCACCTCGTTGCGCACCGCGGTGGGCACCTGCAGCACCACGCCCAGTTCTTCGTTGAACAGGGCGCGCAGCGTCAGCTCCTCCCGGCGGGCGCTGACCTGACCCGCCCAGTTCTTGGCGTCGCCGTGGTCGGCACGGCTGTCGCTGATGCCATCGCCTTCGGTCACCAGCAGGTCGACATTCAGGCTCACGCCCACCTGGCCGGCAAAGGCCATCTCGCAGGCCGCGGCCATCAGGCCGCCGTCGCTGCGGTCGTGATAGGCCAGCAGGCGACCCTGGGCACGCAGGGTGTTCACGGCATGGACCAGGTTCACCAGGTCCTTCGGCTCGTCCAGGTCCGGCACCCTGCCGCCCGGTTGTTCCAGCACCTGCGCCAGGATGCTGCCGCCCATGCGGTTGCGGCCGCGGCCCAGATCGACCAGCACCAGGGTGGTGTCGCCCTGGGCCTGCAGCTGGGGCGTGAGAGTGCCCCGCACGTCCGAAAGGGTGGCAAAGGCGGTCACCACCAGGCTCACGGGCGAGACCACCTTCTTGGAGGCGCCCGCCTCCTGCCATTGGGTGCGCATGGACAGGCTGTCCTTGCCCACCGGAACTGAAATACCCAGCGCCGGGCACAGTTGCATGCCCACCGCCTTGACCGTCTCGTACAGCGCGGCGTCTTCGCCCGGCTCGCCGCAGGCGGCCATCCAGTTGGCGGATAGCTTGACACGGGGCAGCTCGATCGGTGCCGCCAGCAGGTTGGTGATGGCCTCGGCCACCGCCATGCGACCCGAGGCCGGGGCATCCAGAGCCGCCAGCGGGGTGCGCTCGCCCAGGGCCATGGCCTCACCGGCGAAACCGCGGTAGTCGGCCAAGGTGACGGCGCAATCAGCCACCGGCACCTGCCAGGGGCCGACCATCTGGTCGCGATGCGTCAGGCCGCCGACCGTGCGGTCGCCGATCGTGATCAGAAAGCGCTTGGACGCCACCGTGGGGTGCGCGAGCACCCGGATCACGGCGTCCTGCAGAGACACCCCTGACAGATCCAGCGGCGGGGACTGGCGCGGGACCGACTGCACCTGGCGATGCATCTTGGGCGGCTTGCCAAGCAGCACGTCCATCGGCATATCGACCGCCTGGGTGGTCTCGTCGGCCACCACCAGCTGGCGCTCCTGCGTGGCCACGCCCACCACCGCGAAGGGGCAGCGCTCACGCTCGCAGAAGGCGGTGAACTGCGCGAGCGATTCGGGCGCAATCGCAAGGACATAGCGCTCCTGGCTCTCGTTGCACCAGATCTCCTTGGGCGCAAGGCCCGATTCCTCCAGGGGCACCTTCGACAAGTCAAAGCGCGCACCGCGACCGGCATCGTTTGTGAGCTCGGGGAAGGCGTTGGACAGGCCGCCCGCGCCCACGTCGTGGATGGCAAGCACCGGGTTGGCCGCGCCCAACTTCCAGCAATGATTGATGACCTCCTGCGCGCGGCGCTCGATCTCGGGGTTGCCTCGCTGGACCGAGTCGAAGTCAAGTTCGGCCGCGTTGGCGCCGGTGGCCATGGAGCTGGCCGCGCCGCCGCCCATGCCGATGCGCATGCCAGGCCCCCCCAGCTGCACCAGCAAAGTGCCTGGCGGGAACTCGATCTTGTGCGTGAGACCCGCGTCGATATGGCCCAGGCCGCCCGCGATCATGATCGGCTTGTGGTAGCCGCGCACCACGCCGTCCACCGTCTGCTCGTATTCGCGGAAGTAGCCGGCCAGGTTGGGACGACCAAACTCGTTGTTGAACGCGGCGCCGCCCAGCGGGCCCTCGGTCATGATCTGCAGCGGGCTGGCGATATGGGCGGGGCGGCCGTTGGGCGACTCCCACAGGCGAGACACGGAAAAGCCCGTGAGGCCCGCCTTGGGCCGCGAGCCGCGGCCCGTCGCGCCTTCGTCGCGGATCTCGCCGCCAGCGCCAGTGGACGCGCCCGGAAAGGGCGAGATGGCGGTCGGGTGGTTGTGGGTCTCCACCTTCATCAGCACGTGCTGCACGGAGGCGCGCTTGACGTAGGCGCTGGGGCCGGCGTCGGCCGGCACGAACAGCTCGGCCTGCGAGCCTTCCATGACGGCGGCATTGTCGGAATAGGCCACCACCGTGTGCTGCGGATGGAGCTGGTGGGTGTTGCGGATCATGGCAAACAGGCTCTTGTCCTGGGCCACGCCGTCGACGGTGAAGCTGGCGTTGAAGATCTTGTGTCGGCAATGCTCGCTATTGGCCTGCGCGAACATCATCAGCTCGACGTCGGTGGGGTTGCGCCCCAGGCCCTGGAAGGCATTCACCAGGTAGTCGATCTCGTCGTCGGCCAGCGCCAGGCCGAAGCGGGTGTTGGCCGCCTCCAGGGCGGCGCGAGCGCCACCCAGGATGTCCACCTGCTCCATCGGCACCGGGTCCAGCGCAGTAAAGAGGCGGTGGGCGTCGCGCCGGGCGGGCACCACGCTGTCGGTCATGCGGTCATGCAGCAGGGCCGCCACCGCCTCGCGCTGGACGGGCGTCAGCGCAGGACGGCCCGACAGCAGCCCTCCCTTGAGACCGACACGGTATTCAATGAGGCGCTCCAGCCGCCTGACCGGCAGGCCGCAGTTGTGGGCGATGTCGGTGGCCTTGGAGGCCCAGGGCGAGACGGTGCCCAGACGGGGTGTGACCACCACGAGTTCGCCCTCGGCCGGGCCGCTCCAGGGCTCGCCGTAGGTCAGAAGGGCCGCCAGGCGCTGGGCCAAGTCGGTCGGCGGGGCCTGTTCCCAGGCCGCCAGGTGCACATAGCGCGCCTGCAGCGAGACGATCTTGTCGTGGACGGCCTGCAGGCGGGGCAGCAGTTGCTGGACGCGGAACTCGCTGAGGGCCGTGCCGCCCTCCAACTCGGTGATATGCAGGGTCACGGTGTAGCCTGTGTGGGGTAGGAAGGCGCCTGGCCGCTGACTGGGGCCGGGCGCGCAGCCCGCCATTTTACCGGGCACCCTGGCGGCACCCTGCGGCCAGCGGGCCCCTCTGGGATAATCAAGCCCCATGAGCATCACGTACAAGGACGCCGACGGCATCCAGGGCATGCGCACCGCCTGCCGCCTCGCCTCCGAGGTCCTGGACCACCTCACGCCTTTTATCCAGCCGGGTATCACAACCCGCGAAATCGACCGCCTCGCCGCCGAGCACATGAAAACGCAAGGCAGCACCTCGGCCACTCTGGGCTACCAGCCTCCCGGCTACCCGCCCTACCCCGCCTCCCTGTGTACTTCGGTCAACCACGTGGTGTGTCATGGCATCCCGAACGACAAGCCCCTGAAAAAGGGCGACATCGTCAATGTGGACGTCACTGTCATCAAGGACGGCTGGTATGGCGACACCAGCCGCATGTTCGTCGTCGGCGACACGTCCATCGCCGCCCGCCGCCTGGTCTCCATGACCTACGACGCGATGTGGCACGGCATCGTGCAGGTGCGCCCGGGCGCGCGCCTGGGCGACATCGGCCATGCCATCCAGAAATTCGCCGAGGGCCTGGGCTTCTCGGTGGTGCGCGAGTTCTGCGGCCACGGCATCGGCCGGCGCTTTCACGAAGAACCGCAGGTGTTGCATTACGGCAAGCCTGGCACCCTGGAAGAACTGCAACCGGGCATGACCTTCACCATCGAGCCCATGATCAACCTGGGCCGCCGCGAAGTGAAAGAGCATGGCAACGATGGCTGGACCATCGTCACCAAGGACCACTCCTTGTCGGCCCAGTGGGAACACACGGTGCTCGTCACCGAGACCGGCTACGAAGTGCTGACCCTGTCCGCCGGCAGCCCGCCGCCGCCGGCCTTCGTGCCCGCCTGATCCTGGCGACTGGCCATGAACGTGCCTCTGGCCACTCAGACCGCAGCCGTCGCCGCCCCCGACTTGCACGCCCTGCGCGAGGATTGGCGCGCGCGCAAGGCCGCCCGCCTCGCGCCGCTCATGGCCAAGGGACCCTCGGTGCGTGGCCTGCGTGAGGTGCTGCGCGGACTGGCCCGGGACGCCGACCTCACCCTGTGCGCCCTGTGGCAGCACGCGGGATTTCCTGAGGGCTTCGCCCTGGTGGCCGTGGGTGGGTACGGAAGGGGCGAGCTCTTTCCCCATTCCGACATCGACGTGCTGGTGCTCATGCCCGACGGTACCTCCCTGGCGTCCGATCCGCAGCTACAGGCGCGGGTTGAGGCGTTCATCGGCTGGTGCTGGGACCTGGGCCTGGAGATCGGCTCCAGCGTGCGCACCCTGTCCGACTGCCTCGAGCAATCCGCCGCCGACGTCACCGTGCAGACCTCGCTGCTCGAATCGCGACGCGTGGCCGGCCACGCCGGGCTGCACCGCGAGTTCATGCGCCGCTTCAACGAGCAGATGGACCCGCGCGCCTTCTTTGTGGCCAAGACGCTGGAAATGCGCCAGCGTCATCACAAGTTCGAGAACACCCCCTATTCGCTCGAACCCAATGGCAAGGAATCCCCCGGGGGTCTGCGTGATCTGCAGGTCATCTTGTGGGTGGCGCGCGCCGCCGGCCTGGGCCGCAGCTGGGACGAGCTCGCCCGCGACGGCTTGGCCACCCCCTTCGAGGCTCGCCAGATCAAGCGCAACGAGGCCCTGCTCACCCTGATCCGCGCCCGCCTGCACCTGCTGGCTGGCCGCCGCGAGGACCGCCTGGTATTCGACCTGCAGACACCGGTGGCCGAGACCTTTGGCGACAGCAACCAGATGGATGCCAATGGCCGCATCATCGAGCGCGCCAGCGAGGCACTGATGCGACGTTTTTACTGGGCGGCCAAGGCCGTCACCCAGTTGAACCAGGTGCTGCTCCTGAACATCGAGGAGCGCCTGATGCCGGCCGACGCGCCGCCACACCGCATCAACGACCGCTTCTTCATCAAGAACGGCCGCATCGAGGTGGCCAGCGACGACCTGTACGAGCGCCATCCCGAGGCCATCCTCGAGACCTTCCTGGTCTACCAGCAGACCTTGGGTGCCCAGGACCTCTCGGCGCGCACGCTGCGCGCCCTGTACAACGCACGTCGTCTCATGGACGGCAAGTTCCGCAGCAACCCTACTAACCGAGCCACCTTCCGCGCGATCCTGATGGAGCCCTCAGGCATCACGCACGCCATGCGCCTGATGAACCAGACCTCGGTGCTCGGGCGCTACCTGTGGGTGTTCCGCCGCATCGTGGGCCAGATGCAGCATGACCTGTTCCATGTCTACACCGTGGACCAGCACATCCTGATGGTCCTGCGCAACGTCCGTCGCTTCTTCATCGCCGAACACGCCCACGAGTACCCCTTCTGCTCGCAACTGGCGGGCGGCTGGGACAAGCCCTGGATCCTGTATGTCGCGGCCCTGTTCCATGACATCGCCAAAGGACGCGGCGGTGACCACTCCGATCTGGGCGCACGCGAAGTACGGACCTTTTGCCGCCAGCACGGCATCGGCACCGAGGACGCGAAGCTGATCGAGTTTCTGGTGCGCGAGCACCTGACCATGAGCCATATCGCGCAGAAGCAGGACCTGAGCGACCCCGAGGTGATCGGCGCCTTCGCGCGGCGCGTGGGTACCGAGCGCCACCTGACCGCGCTGTACCTGCTCACCGTGGCCGATATCCGCGGTACCAGCCCCAAGGTCTGGAACGCCTGGAAGGGCAAGCTGCTGGAGGACCTTTACCGGGCCACCGTTCGCGCCCTGGGCGGGCGCGCGCCGGACCGCGACGCGCAGATCGAGGCCTGCAAGCGCGAGGCCCTGGTGCAACTGGGCCTGCATGCCCTCCCGCACGACGCCCACAAGACCTTGTGGGACACGCTCGATGTTGGCTACTTCATGCGCCATGACGCCAGCGAGGTGGCCTGGCACACCCGCCACATCACCCGTCACCGCGCCGGCCTGGAGGGTGTGACCGGCACGCCTTTGGTGCGCGCGCGCCTGTCTCCAGTGGGCGAGGGCCTGCAGGTCATGGTCTACACACCGGACCAGGCCGACCTGTTCGCGCGGATCTGCGGCTACTTCGATCAGGCCGGCTTCAGCATCCTGGACGCCCGCATCCACACCACCCGGGACCAGCATGCGCTGGACACCTTCCAGGTGGTCAGCTCCATGCTCCCTGAGCACAATCGCGAGCTCGTGCACATGGTGGAGTCCGAACTGCAGCAGGTGCTGGCCGCGGCTGGTCCCCTGCCCGCCCCCAGCCGCGGGCGCGTGTCGCGCCGGGTCAAGAGCTTTCCGATCACGCCACGGGTGCACCTCACCCCCGACGAAAAAGCCCAGCGCTGGCTGCTGTCCATCTCGGCCAGCGACCGGGTGGGCCTGCTTTACTCGGTCGCACGCATACTGGCCCAACACCACATCAACCTGCAGCTGGCCAAGGTCTCCACCTTGGGCGAGCGGGTGGAAGACACCTTCCTGGTTGACGGCCCCGAGCTGCAGCAGAACAAGCGGCAGATCGAGATCGAGACGGAGCTCCTGGCCGCACTTGCCGGCTGAACCGGTGCTGTCGCCGTCGCGAGCGATCGAGGCTGATAGCGAGCGAATGACTTCGCGCTGACCCGGCTTCTCGTCAGCCTGATTGCAAGCGACGGGTGGGTAACCTCCCTGGCTTTCACCCTCACCGGCCTCGATCGCCGCAAGAAAGCCATGCAGCCCACCGACCGCTCCCTGCGCCACTCCAAACGCCCACGTGAGGACGACACCGACTCCCATCTTGTTTCTCGGCCTCGCACAGGGCTTTCGCCTGATGCGACGGCGATGACGCATGCAGTCCACGATGGGAAGGAACGCAGCACCCGATGCCTCGCACCGGTGAGGATGGACCTACCGGCAGTACGCCGCACGGCCGACCCGTTCCCGCAATCGTCGGAGACCGCCCCGCGACGGTTGCTTGGGGCCCGCTCGGCCGCCGTCGTCACCCCGCCACCGCACCTGGATCCGTCCCCGCCCTGGAGCAAGGCGGCGTCCCCCTCGTTGGCGATGTCGCCGCTCCTGTTGCCGGAGCCGGTCCGGCCTAGCCTCTGGCAGGTCTCAGGCCCTTCCACCGATTTGCGCGCGCTTTGGGTCGGAGGCGAGCTGCGCTACCCCCGAGCCAGGGAGGTCACGGGAGCCTCAGGGCTGGTCGTGCAATCCTCCAGCGATCGCAGCACAGGACTTTGCGCAACCCAGTTGACAGAGGAACTCCTGCTCGTGATGGTCGGTCGGGCGCCTGCGACCTCGGTGGCGTCAAGCTCGCACGCAGAACCTGCTTACACCGCACTCATGGTCATCGATCCTTACATGCCGGATCACCCACAAAAGGCTATGTCAGCGCTCGAATCCTTCACCCGCCAATCAGGATCGCCCGCCAACATCTGGGTCGGGGTGGGCACGGAGTACATGCTTCAAGACCTCGCCGCAGATGTCGACAAAATGTCGCTGACCGAGCTTCTTGAGCGGTATGACATCCCTGAATCTACGATTCAAGCCTCGCCGCCGGCCAGGGATCCCCAAGCGCAAGTGTTTGACATCCTGTCAGCCAGCCACCCGGCCCGTGCTCGCGATTTGGCTGCCAAGTTGGGGGGTCAGGTCGTTGACCTGCCTCAGGGCGCCGCCTTCCTGGCCCCGTCAGGCGAGCTCGATACCTTCATGCATCTCCCGCGCCTTTCCGAGAACCCTGAGCCGCACTCTCCCATCAGCCTGCGCGAGATTGATCCCACCGCCGACTCGTACGCCATCCAAGCCGCCCCAGACGACCGAAAAGCGATCGCGGCCCTACGCATGAGCACGGAAGCACTCCAAGTGGAAACGCTAGAGCCGGGGGCCCAACCGGTTGAACTACGGAGCCTGCCTTCTGGCGTTGCCATCACCCTGTGCGCGCCGGGCTTCTTGGCCATCCGCTTCGCAAAACCTGACAGCGACATGCAGGAGATCGCCTGCGCCAGTGCGCAGGAGTTCATCGACCGCACGCGCAAGCCGGGATTTCAAATGGACCTGGTCTATGACCTTGACGCGATCTCGCAGGCGCTCCGCAAGGCAACCGGAGTGGGCAGAGCAGCGACAGGAATTTCAGACGGCCCGATTCGCCGCGAGCCCATCGTCCCTGACCCGGTCAACCCGATGGACTCGGCATCCGGGGACGACTACACGAGGTCCATCCGCGAAGCGCAAGAAATCATCCTGGCCAGCACGCTGAAACGCTACGCGACAATCTTTCGCGACCACGCTGCCGCGGCGGGCGTGCGAGCCACCGATCTGACGGGTAAAGAAATCGTCTTTACCGCAGACGGACGCCGGGAAATTCGCGCCCGGGTCGACTGAACGGGCTTCTTCCCGCGCCTGAGGGTCAGTGCGATAACTGCGCCCAGGCCTTGTCCAACCGCTTGACACTTACTGGCTGCGGCGTGCGCAGTTCCTGCGCGAAAAAGCTCACGCGCAGTTCCTCCAGCAGCCAGCGGAATTCCAGCATGCGGACGTCGGCCACGCCCTTGCGCTCGGCGACCAGTCGCCAATACCGCTGCTCCTGCGGCTTGAGTTCGGCCAGTCGCGCGGCATCACGCGCCGGGTCGGCGCGCAGCTTGTCCAGGCGCAGAGTCACGGCCTTGAGGTAGCGGGCGTAGTGCTGCAGTGCCGCCCAGGGCGTCTCCAGCAGGAACCGCTTGCTCACCAGGCGCTGCAGCTGCTGCGCGCAGTCCTGCGTGACCTCGGGGGCATTCTTCGTGTCCTTGACCTTGCGCAGCGCCGATGCGTACTCCGCCAGCACGGTCCCTGCCAGGCGCGCCACCTCGTTGGCGATGAGCGTCAACCGCCCACGGCCTTCTTCCACGCGGCGCTTGAAAGCGGCCTCGTCACCCGGCAGCGGCTCCTGCAAGAACGCGCGGTCCACGGCCACCGCGATGATCTGCTCGCGCAACTCCTCCTGCGTGCCCAAGGCCATATAGCCCACCGCCATCTTTTGCAGGTCGGGGATATTTTTCTCGAGGTACTTCAGCGCATCGCGGATCTGAAGCGCGAACAGGCGCCGTAGGCCCACGCGGTGCTTCGCGGCTGCCACCTCGGGCTCGTCGTACACCTCGATCGTGACCGCATCGCCCTGGTCCACCAGCGCGGGAAAGCCCACCAGGCTGGTGCCGCCTTTGCGGATTTCCATGAGCTCGGGCAGCTCGCCGAAGGTCCAGGCGGTGTGGCGCTGGGCCGCATCAGGCGCAGCCGCCGGCGCGGTTTTCACCGCGGCAACCGCCCCGTGGCGACCCGGTACACCCAGCGTGGGGGCAGCAGTGGCCGCTGCGGATCCCGCCTCGGTAGCAGGGGCTGAGGCCACGGCGCCCTTCAGCGCCGCCAGCGCCTGGAAGGCGCCACGCGCTTGCGCCCCGAGTTCGGCCTTGAGCGCACCCAGGTTGCGCCCCATGCCCAATTGGCGGCCATGCTCGTCGACCACCCGCAGGTTCATGAACAGGTGCACAGGCACCATGTCCAGCTTGAAGTCGGTGCGCTTGACATCCAGGCTGGTGGCCTCGCGCACGCGCTTGAGAAGTGCGTCGGTGAGCGAGCCGTGGGCCCAGGATTCGGGCGCGCTCAGGGCCTGTGCGAGTTGCGCCGCCGACTCGGGCAGCGGCACGAAGCGAGAACGGGGCTTTTGCGGCAGGCTTTTGAGCAGGGCCTGGACCTTGTCCTTGAGCATGCCGGGCACCAGCCACTCGCAGCGTTCCTCGGCCACCTGGTTCAAGACAAACAGGGGCACGGTCACGGTCAGGCCGTCACGCACGTCGCCGGGGTCATGCAGGAAGCTGGTGGCGCAGTCCACCCCACCCAGTCGCAGGGTACGGGGAAAGGCCTCGGTGGTGATGCCAGCAGCCTCGTGCCGCATCAACTCTTCACGCGTGAGCTTCAGGAGGTTCGGGGTCTGTCGGCTCTCGGTGCGGTACCAGCCCTCGAAGGTGCCGCCGCTGTAGACGTCGGGCGGCAGCTGCTGGTCGTAGAACGCGAAGATCAGTTCGTCATCCACCAACACGTCCTGCCGGCGCGACTTGTGCTCCATATCCTGCACCTGGCGGATCAACTTGCGGTTGGCGCCCAGGAACGGCAGATTCGTCTCCCACTGGCCCTCCACCAGGCCTTCGCGGATGAAGATCTCCCGCGCACCGGCCTGATCCACCCGGGCAAAGGCCACACGCCGCCCGCTGTAGATGACGAGGCCATACAGGGTGGCGCGCTCCAGGGCCACCACCTCGGCCTGCTTCTTCTCCCAATGGGGATCGAGCAACTGCTTTTTCAGCAGATGGTCGGCCACTTCCTCCACCCACTGCGGCTCAATGTTCGCGATGCCGCGACCGAACAGGCGCGTGGTCTCGACGAGTTCGGCGCAGACGATCCAACGCCCGGGCCGCTTCTTCAGGTGCGCGCCCGGGTGACGGTGAAATTTGATACCGCGCGCGCCCAGGTACTCGGTGGACGCGCTGGGCCCGCCGCCCGCGCGCGAACCGGTGGCGGGATTGTTGGACGTTTCCTCCAGCTTGAAGCCGATATTGCCCAGAAGGCCTGCCAGCATCGACTTGTGCAGGGCCTCGTAGGTGGCGGGCTGGGTATTGAGCGGCCACTTGTGCTCGGTGACGACCGTGAGCAGCTGGCTGTGGATGTCGCGCCATTCGCGCACGCGGCGGATGCTGATGAAGTTCTGCCGCAGCAGCTGCTCGTACTGGCGGTGGGACAGCTTATGGGTGTCCGCATGCCCACCGCGCGCGTCGTGCAGCCACTGCCACAGGGTCAAGTAGCCGGAGAATTCGCTTTTCTCGTCGTCGAACTTGGCGTGCTGCTGGTCGGCCTGGGCCTGTTGGTCCATCGGCCGGTCCCGCACGTCCTGCACCGACAGCGCCGAGGCCACCACCAGCACGTCGGCCAGCGCGCCACGCCGACGCGCCTCCAGGATCATGCGGCCCACCCGCGGATCCAGCGGCAGCCGGGCCAGCTCGCGGCCGATGTCGGTCAGCTCGTTGGCCTCGTCCACTGCACCTAGCTCGCCCAGGAGCTGGTAGCCGTCGGTGATGGCGCGCCGCTGGGGCGCCTCCAGGAAGGGAAACTCCTCTACGGCCCCCAGGCGCAGGACCTTCATGCGCAGGATCACACCTGCAAGCGAGGAACGCAGAATCTCCGGGTCGGTAAAGCGCGGTCGCCCGGCGAAATCTTTCTCGTCGTACAGGCGGATGCAGATGCCGTCGGCCACGCGCCCGCAGCGGCCGGCGCGCTGGTTGGCCGCCGCCTGGCTCACGGGTTCCACCAGCAGCTGTTCGACCTTGCTGCGAAAGCTGTATCGCTTCACACGGGCCGTACCGGTGTCGATCACGTAACGAATGCCCGGCACCGTGAGCGAAGTCTCGGCCACGTTGGTGGCCAGCACGATCCGCCGGCCACCGTGCGTCTCGAAGATGCGGTCCTGTTCGGCCTGCGACAGGCGAGCGAACAGGGGCAGCACCTCCGCGCCTCGCAGCAGCGGGTTGTGGGCGAGGTGCCCGCGCAGGTGGTCGGCCGCCTCACGGATCTCGCGCTCGCCAGGGAGGAAGACCAGGATGTCGCCGCCGGCGCGCACGCCCGCCCCCCCCCACAGCTCGTCGACCGCGTCGGCGATCGCCTCGTTCAGGCCGTAGTCGCGGCGCTCCTCGAAGGGTCGCCAGCGCTGTTCCACCGGGAAGGTGCGGCCCGAGACATAGATCACGGGCGCCGGCACCGGCTCCTGCCCCGGCCCGGCGGGCGGGGACGCAAAGTGGCGGGCGAAGCGCTCGGCGTCGATGGTGGCCGAGGTCACCACCACCTTCAGGTCCGGGCGCCGGGGCAGGATCTGGCGCAGATAGCCCAGAAGGAAGTCGATATTGAGGCTGCGTTCGTGCGCCTCGTCGATGATCAGGGTGTCATACGCCGAGAGCAGTGGGTCGGTCTGCGTCTCCGCCAGCAGGATGCCATCGGTCATGAGCTTGACCGAGGCCTCGCGCGAGAGCCGGTCCTGAAAGCGCACCTTGTAGCCCACCACGTCCCCCAGGGGGGTGTCGAGTTCCTCGGCGATGCGCTTGGCCACGCTCGACGCCGCGATCCGCCGGGGCTGGGTGTGGCCGATCCACTTGCCTGGCTGCCCGGGCCGGGCGTTCAGGCGTCCGCGCCCCAGGGCCAGGGCGATCTTGGGCAGCTGGGTGGTCTTGCCCGAGCCCGTCTCCCCGCAAACGATGACGACCGGGTGGGCCGCCATCGCCGCCATGATCTCCTCGCGCCGGGCGCAGACCGGCAGGGATTCGGGGAAAGTGATGCGTGGAAGTGACAAGGCGGACCGGACAAAAGCCTCGAATTATGGTCCGGTCGCGGGAGGGGCCGGACCTTCCCGTACACTTTCCCGGACAAGTACGCCCCCATGTCCACCGTCTTCAACTTCACTTTCGTGCCCTGGTTCCGGTCGGTGGCGCCCTACATCCACATGCACCGGGGCAAGACCTTCGTGGTCGGCCTGGCGGGTGAGGCGATCGCGGCGGGCAAGTTGCACCATATCGCCCAGGACCTGGCCCTGATCCAGAGCATGGGCGTGAAGATCGTTCTGGTGCATGGCTTTCGGCCCCAGGTGAACGAGCAATTGCGCCTGAAGGGCCACGAGGCGCGTTATTCCCATGGCATGCGCATCACCGACGGCGTGGCCCTGGACTGCGCCCAGGAGGCCGCGGGCCAGCTTCGCTACGAGATCGAAGCCGCCTTCAGCCAAGGACTGCCCAACACCCCGATGGCCGGCTCCACCATCCGCGTGATCTCGGGCAACTTCATCACCGCGCGTCCGGTGGGCATCGTCGATGGCGTCGACTTCCAGCATTCGGGCCTGGTGCGCAAGGTCGATGTCGCCGGCATCACCCGCACCCTGGACATGGGCTCCATGGTTCTGCTTTCCCCCTTCGGCTTCTCGCCCACCGGCGAAGCCTTCAATCTCCCCATGGAAGAAGTCGCCACCAGCGTGGCCATCGCGCTGCAAGCCGACAAGCTGATCTTCCTGTCCGAGGTACCCGGGATCCGCATGCGCCCCAGCGAGCCCGAGTCGGAAGACAACCCGATCGACACCGAGCTGCCCCTGGCCACCGCGCAGCAGATCCTGGCCCAGGCGCCCGATCCGCAGCAGCCCACCGACATCGCGTTCTACCTGCAGCACTGCGTGAAGGCCTGCAAGGCCGGCGTCGAACGCAGCCACATCATTCCCTTCGCCGTCGATGGCGCCCTCCTTCTGGAGATCTATGTGCACGACGGCATCGGCACCATGGTGATCGATGAAAAGCTCGAGGAAATGCGTGAGGCCACGTCCGACGACGTGGGGGGCATCCTGCAGCTGATCGAACCCTTTGAGCGTGATGGCACCCTGGTCAAGCGCGATCGCAACGAGATCGAGCGCGACATCACCAACTACAGCCTGATCGAGCACGACGGCGTGATCTTCGCCTGCGCCGCGCTGTATCCCTACCCCGAGGCGCGCACCGCTGAAATGGCCGCTCTCACCGTCTCGCCACAAAGCCAGGGCCAGGGCGATGGCGAGAAGATCTTGAAGCGCATCGAACAGCGCGCACGCGCCATGGGCCTGGACAGCATCTTCGTGCTCACCACGCGCACCATGCACTGGTTCCTCAAACGCGGCTTCGTCCAAGTCGACCCCGACTGGCTCCCCGAAGCCCGCAAGCGCAAATACAGCTGGGACCGTCGCAGCATGGTCTTCGTGAAGAAACTGGGCTGACGTCACCGGCGTCGGATATCGCGCGCCGCCGCGCGACCTGCCCGCCGACAGACGCGAGCCCCCGGGGAGGGCGATGCTGCCGCAGCGGTGTCCCCCATGCCCTTCGAACAACGACTTCCCCTGACCGACCGCCGCGAGGCGGGTCGCCTGCTGGCTGCCGACCTCGCCTTCCTGCGCGGGCAGCAAGACGTTCTGGTGCTCGCCCTGCCCCGTGGCGGGGTGCCTGTGGCCTACGAGGTAGCCCAGGCGCTGCACGCACCGCTGGACGTGTTCGTGGTCCGCAAGATCGGAATGCCGGGTCACCCGGAGTTCGCGGCTGGCGCCATTGCCAGCGGCGACGTACAGGTGATGGACATCACCCCCAGCGACGCCGAGGAGCGCCGGCGCCTGCAGGAGATCATCCGCCAGGAAACCGGCGAACTGGCGCGGCGCGAACAGGCCTACCGGGGCCAGCGGCCCGTCCCCAACTTGCAAGACCGCGTGGTGGTACTGGTCGACGATGGCCTGGCCACCGGCGCCACGATGGAGGCTGCGGCCCGCGCGATCCGGCGGCAGCGGCCCCGGCTGCTGGTGGCGGCCGTCCCGATCGCTTCGGCGTCAGCCGCGCGGCGGCTGTCACCTTGGGTGGACCACCTGGTACTCGGCGCCCAGCCCGAGCCTTTTCATGCAGTCAGCGCCTGGTACCGGCACTTTCCGCAGTGCACCGACGCCGAAGTGTGCGAACTCCTGTCGGCGGCCCACTCGGGCATACCCGCCTGACCTGTCCTGCGAGCCTGACCCATGACGCACACCGTGGCCCGGCGCGCCCAGGACGACAGCGCCATCGCGCACGCACTCGCTTCCCACCTGCAGCCGCTGGCGCGGCCCGATGACGAAGACGACTTGCTGAACTTTCTCGCGCAAGGTCGGCTGGTACTGCTCGGTGAAGCCACACACGGCACCCACGAGTTCTATGCGCTACGCGCCACCCTCACGCGCCGGCTGATCACCGAACACGGCTTTTGCGCCGTCGTGGCCGAAGCCGACTGGCCGGATGCCTGGCGCGTGAACCGCTATCTGCATGGGGGCAGCGACGATGATCATGCCGGCCAGGCACTGGCCGGGTTTCGCCGATTCCCCACCTGGATGTGGCGCAACACGGTCGTGCGTGACTTCGTCGAGTGGCTGCGCTTGCACAACGCGACGCAGCCCCAACGCCGGCATGCGGGGTTCTACGGCATGGATCTGTACAGCCTGTTCGGATCCATACGGGCGGTCCTGGAGCACCTGGAGCGGACCGATCCGCCGGCCGCACGCCGTGCCCAAGCCCGTTATGCGTGCTTTGCACAGTTTGGACAGGACAGCCACGCGTACGGATATGCCTCCAGCTTCGGCATCCAGCCGCACTGCGAGGACGAGGTACGGGCCCAATGGCGCGAGATGCAGCAGCGCGCGATCGGCGTGCCACGCGCCGCCGGTTCTCTGCGCGACGAGGCCTTTAACGCCCTGCAAAACGCCCGCCTGGTCCACAGCGCCGAGGAGTACTACCGCACCATGTTCCACCGACGCGTGTCATCCTGGAATCTGCGTGACCAGCACATGGCACACACCCTGGAGGCCCTGGAGCGGCACCTGGCTGGCGACGGCGGTGAGCTGCCTCGCATGGTGGTGTGGGCGCATAACTCGCACCTGGGCGATGCCCGTGCCACAGCCATGCACGAACAAGGCGAATGGAACCTGGGCCAACTGGTGCGCGAACGCTGTGGCGACGCGGCCAGACTCGTGGGCTTTTCCACCTACCGCGGAACGGTTACGGCTGCCCCGTCCTGGGACGCCAGCTCCCAGCGGCGCCGGGTACGCGACGGACTGCCTGGCAGCTACGAGGCGCTGCTGCACCAGGCTGGCCCATCGCAATTCTGGCTACGCCTTCGGGACAACCCCGCGCTGTCCGCCCTGCTCGCATCGCCGCGCCTGCAGCGGGCGATCGGCGTGATCTACCTGCCTGACTCCGAGCGAACGAGCCACTACCTGCAGGCCCACCTGCCGACGCAGTTCGACGCTCTGATTCACATCGACACGACGCGGGCCTTGGAACCCCTGGAACCGGATCCGGGCTGGCACCAGCAAGAGGAGCCGCCGGAGACCTTTCCCTCAGGGCTGTGAGGGAATGCGCCGCACCTGCCGCCAGGCCAACCCGGCCAAGACACACGCGATCGCAACAAAGGCGATGAACGACCAGTTCGCGATGGACCCCCCCAGGAAGGTCCAGTCGATCGCAGCGCAGTCACCGCTGCCCCGGAAGATCATGGGGATGGCCCGCTCCAGCGGGAAGGTGGCGATCATCCCGTAGAAGTCGCGTCCGCAGGAGACGGTTTCGGGCGGGTGCCACTGCAGCCAGCTTTGGCGTGCAGCCACAAAGGCACCGAAGGCGGCCAGCGCAAGGCCCAAGGCGCTGCCCACCACCCAGGCACCCCGTCGCGGCGCCAAGGCCGCCAGGGCGCACACCGCCACCACTGCGATCAGGGCGTAACGCTGCACGATGCACATGGGGCACGGGTTCAAGCCCACGACATGCTGCAGGTACAGGCCGAAGGCGAGCATGCCCACCCCCACGACGGCCACCCCCGTCAGCACGCGGCGCGGCGCCGCCTCCAGCCATGCGATCACGTCATTCCTCCACGAAGACCCGAGCCTTGCGAGGCGTCACGACCAGTGTGTCGCCCTCCCGGAACCCGGCATCCCTGTATTGTTGCGCGGGAATCTGGGCTTCGATCAGTGACTCGGTTCCGGCCTTGCCCTGGCGCAGGGTATCGCCCTGGGGCACCAGCTCCAGTCGCGCGATGGGCCCCACCACGATCGCGCGCGCCAGGCGCGCCACGATGCCACCCGCCGCGCCACCGGACGGCCCCGGCTGGTAGCGCGCCACCTCCAGGTCGTGCGGCCGGACATAAGCGAACGCCTTGGCGTCCTGGGCGTCAGCATGCTCGGGCGCCTGTAACCGCAGGCCCTCCAGGTGCACCTCGCCCTCATGGGCCCGCCCGTGAAAAAGGTTCACATCACCCAGAAACCCATAGACAAAGGGGCTGGCCGGATGATCCCAGACGTCTTGCGGCGAGCCGACCTGTTCAACCACCCCGGCGTTCATCAGGACCACACGGTCAGCCACCTCCAAGGCCTCCTCCTGATCGTGGGTGACAAAGATGCTGGTGACATGCAGCTCGTCATGCAGGCGACGCAGCCAGCGGCGCAACTCCTTGCGGACCTTGGCATCGAGCGCGCCGAAGGGCTCGTCCAGCAGCAGCACCTTGGGCTCCACCGCCAGCGCGCGCGCCAGAGCGATGCGCTGGCGCTGGCCGCCGGAAAGCTGGGAGGGGAAACGGTCGGCGAGCCAATCGAGCTGCACAAGACTCAGCAGCTCGTGCACCTTGGCCTTGATCTGCGCCTCGGAGGGGCGCTGGGCACGCGGCTTCATGCGCAGACCGAAGGCCACGTTGTCGAAGACGGTCATGTGGCGAAACAGCGCGTAGTGCTGGAACACGAAACCCACGCCACGCTCACGCACATGAACGTCGGTGGTGTCTTCGCCGCTGAAGTGAATGCTGCCCGCGTCGGCCGACTCCAGGCCCGCGATGATCCGCAACAGCGTGGTCTTGCCGCAACCCGAAGGGCCCAGTAGCGCGATCAGTTCGCCCGACTCGATCTGCAGGGACACATCGCGCAGGGCCTGGAAATCGCCGAACTGCTTGCTGATGTTGCGAATTTCAATGCTCATGATGCTTCCTTGACGGCGCCCGAGGGCGCCCATGACGCAGGCTGCTCGGGCGGCAGGGCCGATGCAGCCTTCATCTCCCGTTCATGCTTCCATTCGGCGACGGACTTGATCACCAGCGTGACCAGGGCCAGCAGCGCCAGCAGCGAGGCCACTGCGAAAGCGGCCACCGACTGGTATTCGTTGTACAGAATCTCGACATGCAACGGCATGGTGTTGGTTTGCCCCCGGATATGCCCCGACACCACCGACACCGCGCCAAATTCGCCCATGGCCCGCGCGTTGCACAGGATCACGCCATAGATCAGACCCCACTTGATATTGGGCAGGGTCACATGCCAGAAGGTCTGCCAGCCGCTGGCGCCCAGCACGATGGCGGCCTGTTCCTCCTCGTTGCCCTGGGACTGCATCAAGGGAATCAGCTCGCGCGCGATGAAAGGAAAGGTCACGAACACGGTGGCCAGTACGATGCCCGGCACGGCGAAGACGATCTTGATGCCATGGGTTTCCAGCCAGGGCCCCAACCACCCCTGTGCCCCGAACACCAGCACGTACATCAGCCCCGCCACCACCGGCGAGATCGAGAACGGCAGGTCCACCAGCGTGGTGAGGAAGGCCTTGCCCCGGAACTCGTACTTGGCAATGGCCCAGGCGGCGGCCACGCCGAACACCAGGTTCAGCGGCACGGCCACGGCGGCGGTGATCAGCGTCAGGCGGATGGCCGACCAGGCATCGGGCTCCTTGAAGGCCTCCAGGTAGGCGTCGAGCCCCTTGCGCAGCGCCTCGGTGAAAACCGCCGCCAGCGGCAGCACCAGAAACAGGAACATGAAGCCCAATGCGATGGCCAGCAATGTCCAGCGCACCCATGCAGGCTCGGTAGTGCCGGACTGTGCAAGGCGAATTGGCTTGCTG
>JACCDL010397059.1_pt1 | contig 49694 bp, 39 predicted proteins | sample 7441931 | NCBI WGS metagenome assembly JACCDL01 (sample SAMN15323437, study PRJNA562643) | freshwater metagenome | isolation source: river surface water | place: USA:Blue River Watershed | collected 2017-08-16
GTATGGAGCAGGAGCTGAGTACTGTGGGGCTGGAGGTCTATATCCTTGATTTTGAAAAGGAGAAGATTGATAGCTTTGAGTTGGCTGAGGTTTATTTTTTGACCTAAATACCAAACCTAATATAAATAATATAAATACAATAGCCATTAGTGTAATGCCAGCAATTACCGAAAATGATGGTCCACTATTAACAATGACTTTTTTTGATACTTCGGTTGATGTAGTAGTTATTCCATTTGGATCAGTATATGTTGCTGATCCATAAACACCAGTCGGCGTATTTAGCTCTATGCTGGAGATTGAAACATATTTAGTTGTATCATTTACCCAAAGCATCTTCCATTTTGCATCAGACCATCCATATAATACTACACATCCATTATTATCAGCTGCTAAAAACACTTTAGAATATGTCCCAGGAACATTAGTACTCTTCCACAATATTTGCGATTTGGTTGTATCTTTGTATATTGTTGCAACTCCATTGGGGCTAACCGATAGTACTGCTCCAGAATTTCCAGCAGTATTTGATTGCCATATAGTTTTAGCGTCAGATCCCACAAGAAGCAGATTACCGTCTGTAGTAAATTTTAAACTATATTTTCCATGTGGAGCAGGTCTAGATCCAGCATTTATCCAGTCTTTAGAATCATCAAATGTATGGTTTATCTGTATATACATCAAAGAACTGTTATCCACGGTAGTTGAACTTGAATCTTTTGTTGTAGTTTCAGTCGCTGTTGTGCTTCCCGTTGGTGGACCAGTTGGAGCTCCTGGGGGCGCGGTTGATGGTGGTATTGCTGGGGGTGCTTGAGGAGTGGTTGTGGTAGATCCTCCATTTAAATTTTGACAATTAGCTGAACATTCTTGCTTTATATTTTCGGCCAGTTGTAGATTTTTCAGATCCATGCTCTGAATGCATAAACATGATGGACACTCTGTACGACTCTTTTCAGTATTAATAGATTTGTATCCACCATTGATACAATTATTGCTATAACAAATTGGATTAACTCCTCCGGATAAAAGTTTTAAAGCATCTCCGATTGGACTGACGCAAGAGCATAGATCATTAATTTTTGTTTGAAGTGCTGGATCATCGGTATATCGAGTATTGTATCCATCCGAGCATATTGTATTTTTTACATAATCATCCACCTTAGCTTTAATTGTTTGATCATTATCATCATCTGCGAGTTTACTTCCAGTTAAAAATTTAGAACACCTACTATCCATAATATTTAGATTGGTTGCACACCAAGCTGCTTGCTGATCTAATATTAATCGTTTGTCAATTTTTGAGTCCCCATAATTTGCAGTGGTGCATCCTCGAGTGAATGCCATAGGATCGTTCCATAGTTTAGACCCTTGTAGCCCATTGTACAATGTATAGTACTGCGAATTTGCAACCGATGACCACACCAGTTTTAACCCATTATCATCCCTATAGACAACGACGTGTCCATTATTATCAACGGCCATAAATGTGTTTTTCTCAGTCCCCCAGACACCGATTGACCACAGTACCTTAGATTTGGCTGAAGTCTCATAGATTACTACATTACCATCCTTTTGAACCGATAGTACCGCATCGGGATATCCATATACTCCGGTCCCCCATAGAACTTTATCAGTCTTAATCTCAGTTAGGATGAGATTTGCATCAGACTGAAATCTTAATTTATATTTCATATTGGGCGAAAATATACTTTTTTTATCAGATGCTTTGTAATCAGTTTGGTACTTGAATGTATTATAATCCTTATAATTATTATTATACGTATCTTGTGGGCCGATGGATGACCAAACAACATTATCAGTTTCAGATTCTCGCAAAACGACCACCCCTTCATTCGAATCAACTGATAAATAAACCGATTTTACAAAAGTATTAGTGTTCCATTTGGGAGTAGAGCTACTATTGTAGATAACCACATTACCATCTGGTTGCATATATAGGGTTGATTTAGGACTCCCATACGTACCAGATGACCATGGAGAAGTATTATCATACTTGTACACTACCAGGTTTCCATCTGGCTGAAAAACTAATTTATAGCGCGAATCTTTGGAATAGATTGTGGTTCCCATATAATATCGTGTATTAGATGATAACCTACTGTACCCACGTTCTCCGCCATCTGGATACTGTTTGATGCATCTATCATTCACTAAGCTAACTATAGCTGATCCTGATGTATAGCTTTTGATCATCTCTCTAATTGGACTATCCAGATCATCCGAGCGTAAAAACTTTTTCTCCAATAATAGCTTAGGAGTAGTAAGATACATTACTATCATATATCTATCGTAAGTATTGCCAGTCTGGTCGTATCGAATCCAATTCCTCCGATGTGCCAAGTTTTCCGGATTAAAAAACTGATATCCATGAAAGGCCACGGCATGACTCATCTCATTAATTCGGTTAAATAGTATACCAAACTCAGTACATCTATCATTACTACCATTTAGACTGCTCCAATTGACAGGAACTTTTCCATCTCCATCTTTTCCTGAATTCATTTCTCGCTCCTCATTTCCATCATTTTGCCACCCACCAGCTTTATCATCATTGGCTTTCTTACACAATCGATTTATGTCATTCTCAGAAATTTGTTTCAAAGTATAAATTGGGGTAGTATCGCTACCAGAGTCTCCATCGTGGCATTTTGGAGAATAGTCTGCGGGTGAGCTAGCTCCAATATTTGAACCCATAATATTTCTGAATATATATGGATTAACGCTATAAAAGGTTCCAGTGTATCCCAGCAACATTATGTCTATTACATCATCTACCCCATAAACATTATAGGATGAGTATGGCGTAAATATTTTCATTGGATCTTTCCAACCATTATCATCTATTTCATTGCCATTTCGATCAATATAACGAACCATTTTTTCTGTCTATATAAGATATCAAAGATATCTTTTGACAAATCTACGATTACTTGCAATAGAAAAAAAAGAATATACGAGCAGGTTAGACCTCATAACTATCGGTTATTGCTAACAAAATATCATTTTTCTCAGCCTGAATAATATCTAGTTTGATCAAAATTTCGAACAGTTTCAATCCGCTGTAGATTGCCTCAATCCATATAAATGTATTGATAAAGGTAGCTCCATCAAATGAATTAGTTGCAATCTTTTGGAAAAACTTTGGAGTAATATGAATGCCTCGGGAGTGCTCTGGATATTCAGATCCTCGGTTCACCCAGTCCAATCCTTCTAACCCATTATGCTCATTTTTTAGATATTCTAGCCACTCGTGGTGTTTCATGCGTTGAGTTATTCCAAAATTAACCAGCTCATATTGTTTCATTAGCATATCATTCGGCTTGTCAATAATCGAAAGCATTCTTATGATAAGTGATTCCCACGGCGCTAAATTGAACTCTACGATGCATTTGTAGGTAAGCTGTCGCTTGAGCTTACCCATTAGCTGAGATTTATCCACTTGAGCAACATATTGTTCAATAAATGCCGATACCAGTACTGCCGGGAACATGATTGATATTTATTCAAAAAAAAATCAATTTTGGCAATTGTTCCAATGTTTGGCAATTGTTCCAATGTTTGGCAATTGTTCCAATGTTTGGCAATTGTTTTACAATAATGGTTTGGTCATCTCATTCACCTCCCAGATTTCAACCTTTTTATTGCGAGTCTGACGCACCACTACCAATGGGCAGAGCTTCATATCAATCTCTTTAGCTGCAATTTCCAGAGCATTGGAGATTCCACTTGAGTCGATGTATAATGGAGCTCCCTCGGATATATGAGTAGCTCTAGTGCCCACAACTTTTGAATATTCGTATAGAGTCATATACTCAGAAGTAATGCGCTTCTCTGGAGAAACGATAACTATATTAGATACTTCTCTCTGAAGCGTTTGTAGCATGTTGCGTCTGGGGATAACAATAATTTTATCCTCCTCGGTTTCTTCATCTTCATTCTCATCCTCGTCTTCATCTACATCTTTGCTTGGCTGTTCAATCTCTCCAGCATCCCCATCATCTTCTTCTACTTCTTCAATATCAGATTCGATATCTGATCCAATGTCTGATCCAATATCCGACTCTTCATTAATTTGTTTTTTTTGAACAGTCTTGCGAGTACTCATGGGTTCAGCCTGCGATTACTTATATTAATATCAAATAATATCAATTTTGGTATATCTTTGATATTTTGGTATATCTTTGATATTTTGGTAATTGTCTATATTCAACCCTACATATACGTAGTATAAGTTTTGATAAATATGGATTATCTCACCCCAGAATTAGTATTCTACTATATGTATGCGACCGTGTTGGAATGGATCGAATACTGGTACATTTATTTGATTTTGACATTGCCCGCATATTTATTTACCCAAAATGCTCCAAACCAACTCCCGAATGAAGAAACTGCAATTTGGTTTAATCAAATTAAGTTAGTACTACAGCCTCATAAAAATGAATTTAATACCGAAAATCTGGTTGGTACTCAACTATTAGCTCTAGCTGATGAAAATGGCTATATCACATTCAATAAATTGAGTCTGTATTATCCTACTCTGGATACATTATATCTGAAATACTTAAGGGTTGATCTAACTAATAATACGAGCGAGGAGATCACTAAGGTAATTGATATTGCGAAAAAGCTGGATCTGCGTAGTATTCAGAAGTGCAAGTTTGGGCGAATCACTCTATAAATTTTCAGTTTTGGCAAAAATTGATATCGCGTCTGTAAGTATATAAACAAAACATATTAATAATACTTTAGCAGATTGGGAATAATATGAAGGGACTTCTAATCGTGCTCGAGGGTATCAATGGATGCGGTAAGAGTTCAATTATTTCTAACCTGAGTAATCATCTTAAGAGTATTGGAGAGACCGTGGTAGTATATAAATTTCCAGATCGCATGGGGAAGTTCGGGAGTCAAATTGATAACCACTTACAAAAAAAAGAAGTATTTGAATATAAATACGATCTACTTAGCGCGTTTGCAGCCAATCGATTAGCAGTGCGAAATAAAATTATCCAAGAGATTCGAGATGGGTGTATAGTTATCTGCGACAGATATTTCTTCAGTGGGATTGCGTATCAGATTCCGCTGAATGTATCTAAAAAAGTTATAAAACGATACAATACAGTCCTCAGTTATTTTGATAAAACCATGCCTATCCCAGATATCACGTATCTCATACAGGGAGATCACCTGCATTTGCGCAATGAGACTACTCAGAGGTATCATTATAATTCAATGGCTGCGCATCAATTATTTGACATATTCAGAGAGGTGATTCAATTGAACACCAATAAATATATTTTGCTAAAAAATGAATATGGCAAGCTGGATTCAGCTGTCATGTTTATCATAAATGATATTAATATGCGTCGATGCGTGTAAATAATCTTATTACTACACGTACGTTGATACAATCATGGATACCATATTGATAATATGATTAGCCTGATCGATGGTCAGACCAACATATAGATCTTCTTTTTTTACTATTTCTTTCAGGTCATCGACCGTTAGAATATCATATATATCATTAATATCTAAAGACATCTCACAAATAGTATCATAATCGTGTTCAGTTCTGATAAATTGAACTATGTTGGAAATCCACGCATCGGTACAATCTGTCAAATATTTATTCAGATTATTTTGAGTGATGTACTCATGCAATGGAATAATATCCTCGATGGTGATCACCACGTCAACCTCATAATGTTTATTGATGTATCGCTCGAGTCTTTTTTTCAGAAACTGAATAGTAATATCTCTATCGCAGCCATCCAGAATATCAACCACTCTGCGAACATTTGATGGATGAATTGAATTAACTTTGCGCGTTTTTTGATCCTTCGCGCGAATGATTGAGGATACTGCTTTGTACGTTTTCTTGTACAGCCCTCCCTTGTTGGTATATGGGTTGCAATAAGTTTTGGCAATCTCTGCAATATATTTCTTCGCATTTTTGAACAGCGCCTCCTCTATCTTGGTGTAAAACTCTTTTTCTGTGAGATTTGGGTTGAGCGTGGTTCTATCAATAGTATCAAATCGATCCTCGTATGCGATTAGTCTAGCCATCTGCCCAGTAATCTCATTATCGAAATAATATTCTAAATCAATTGGGATATTCTCCTCAACTACTCGTTCGACCAGTTCCATACGATCTCCAATAGTTAGCTCAGTTTGGTTCCCACGCTCGTTATATGTCCAAGGGTATCTCTTACAGACAATATACTTGAACCGCACATTTGGTTCAGGAATGATCTTATACTGAATACTCTCGTATCGCCCAATCAATCGTCGGACTGAGGCATTCTGCTTGTCCAATCGATATACCGCAGTTTTGATAAAATGGTTCACATTCCACTCAGTATTGAAGAACCGCTTGATTGCGATAGACACAAGCTCGAGCATGCTGAATACACATTTGATATCCAGAACCTCCATAATAATCTTCATACAGATATCCTTGAGTACGTCTGAGGTACCACGCTTCACGACCTCCAATCCCTTGAGAAATGGTTTCTTTGGGTAGAAATTAATCTTCTCTTCGTGGGGCACTCCCATATATTTCTTTTTACTCAGAAAGATTGCTGGATACAATACCTCCTCATAGGCCATCTTCAGAAAATTACTTCCATTATTTTCAACCAAATGAGCGTTTACTTCATTTTTAGCAATCTCAATCAATTCAAAAGTCTTTTCCACTAATTGTGTTCCATAGTCCAATTTATCAATCTTTCCAGTAAAATATTCTCGATCTATCTCAGTAAAGTGATTCTTGTTGCACGCGATGTACAGAGAATCGGTGTCACCATAGTAAATTTTCATATTTAGTTTGTCTTCTACATAGGCCTTAGCAAGTTTTAAATTGAATCGACCTAAGGTCGTGACGCTCGCAGCGGTCTCTACAGCACAGATAAAGGATATAAAGTTTCCCATCTCTCCGTAGTAAGTGTTCATGAACACCTTCAGAGCCTTTTGTTTAGCATTATAATAGTTGAAATCGAAACATGTTTCGTTATATTCTTCCATACGTGGATATTCATTTGTATCTGAATATTCTTTCGTTTTCATCTCCATTTCCATTTCAAATATTTTGTCTCCATATGGCTTCATAATCTTCTTCATCGCAGCTCGTTTAGCGAACAAATCGATTAAGATCGCAGGGCACAGTCCATATTCATTTGGATCATTATTGTGTTGCTTGAACCATGCGTGAAAGTCCCGATTCAGGAATCTGAACGTTACGTAGAACATATTGACTCCAATACTTTTGAGATACTCTGCATACTCACGATCAACGACCAGTGTCTCTGGTGAGATATTGTATGTCATAATAATCGAGGGGTACAGAGAGGAGTAATCCAGTCCAGAGACCGGATACTGGTTCTCAGTATCTTGCATGTAGCTCATGTACTTTCGCACTGGCTCAGGCATATCCATGGTTAGATCCAATGTACGATCATTGATCGCATCGAAATGTTTTTCCACAAATGTATACCCATCAGCAATAATATTATCGTCAAATGGAATAGCACGATAAGCAAGAAACTCATCATATCTCAAACATGGCTTGACAATACCCTTGATTGGTGGCACTACAAATGCTCCAGGGAACTTTGCATCAGGATCTTCAATAGTTGGTTTATATAGCGTATCAAACATATAGTTTCGCTTTGCACCAGCATTCATCAGAAGATTTCTGACCTTACTACCATTCGCATAATAGAATGAATCAAATATGGATGTAAATGACAGAACTGAGATTTCTCTGCGGTCCTGAATAACATTTTTCTTCAGTAGGAGCGATTGTAGTTTGAATGTATCTATGAAACAATAATGGGCTACCATCTTCATCTCCTCGGACGTACCTTCTCGGTAGATCCGGAACATCTCCTTGATATCCATATCATCCTTGCTACCAAGATTACAGCGTTTCAAGCACTCATTCAACTTGTGCGAATCTGCATTTGGTTCCAATTGTTTGAATACTACTAAAGTATCAAAATTGACATAGCCAGGCATTTTTAGAGTTTTGCAGAAGGATGAGGCGGTTGCTCCATCAATCTTGATCATCTTTTCCGAGAAGTATCTACTAATCATAGTTGGTTTCGTTTCCCAGAACTCCATTTGAGTCAGAGACATGTTCTGCAGAAATGGTCCAATAATACCAAAGCTCAATGATTTGGTAATAATATTACGCCAGTCGAACCCTCCTCCATTGAACTCGGTAATGAAATCTGGTTGCATCATCTCAAATAATTTAGAGAACGCCAGAAGCAGAACTGCCTCAGACTCACAAACAATAGACACTACGTCATCCAATGGATCATTTTCCTTCAAAGTCAGACATACACTGAGCATGGACTCTGGTTTTTTCGCAAAGTGAAACGTGGTACAGATCATGAAAATTGAATCTTTCAAACATTTATCAGCATCGGGAAACTTATTCAAATCATGTGGGATCATTTCAATATCAAATCCTGCCAAAATCATTTTCTCGTATTTGAAATCCTGCACAGAGCATAACTCAGTTGAATGGTTTTCGTCAGAAAATGCTTTTAGATCATTAATATCAATAGAAATCACAAATTGCGATTTGAATTTACTCCCAAATATCTCTCGATAATTTTTGAGCAAATTCCAGCCAGACAGATTAATCTCATAGTTGCGAGCAACTACTCGATAATAGGTCGACCGATCATTGCTAAATGTTTTAATATTGTCCTCAATGCACAGATTGATACAACTCAATCGATTTTTTAGTGTTTTGAAATAAACACGCAAATACTTTTTCTCCTCGTGGTAGTAATGCATGAAATCTTGCCCGCTGATAATATCAACTCGCACGAACTCAATATCAAATGAATGTAGCTTAGACTGAATAGCCATCCTTTCCTGCTCAGCATTCTCAACACTATTAACACTAATGTCAATATATGGCAGAATCCCCTTGATAATTACAGTAGTTTTGCTGCCACATGGGGTGATCCCGTGTAGCATTAACTCGTATTTATTTTTAGAAATAGATTGCTCTACATCATTCGCAAGAAACAGTAGATCTGAGCCATTATCAATGTTAGCCTTGGTTCGAGCAATATCCGTTGGATTCAAAACATTTGCACGTTTTGGGATCAAATGGCGAGACTCGAGCTCACAGGCATCGGAAATAGTGAATACTTTCCCGTGATTATTCATAATACTTCAAATTATACCGTTTTCTATATTTTATTGGTCGTACCATCAATTTTAAAATTGAGCCAAAAAAAAGCTCTAATTGGCTTAATTATCGTGTAAGAACTTATTGAACTCCTTAGGTCTGGTAAGGCGAGTTCTGCAGCAATAGGTATCTATATGTAGTAGATCGAATATGTCTACCAGATCCTCCGCATTTTTTTCATTTTTGAGCGCCTTCATCTGTTCAAACAATCTATAGACATGCCCTAGCAGATTGCCACAAGATGGACATTTGACATACGGATACATACTGTTTGTTGCTTATCTTAGTAGTCTTCGACTGCTTATATTAGTGTATATCGAAATCAATTTTAGAAAATTAATCTATTTAGAACTCGAATAGATTATCATCTACGGTGGTTGATACTCCATTAATATCAATAGAAGCATTGGTAATGGTATCGGAGACCGCAGCAGTGTTGGACACCACGCGAGCATTGATAAAGTCCAACTCTTGCTTGATCTTCTTTTTGATAGCAAATTGTACCAATGTGAGGAATGTCAAGTTATGCACCAATTTGCTGTTTACACGCTCATCTACATTACGATCAAACGTAGCTTGATCAGCTGCACCTGCTCTCTGGTCGGGCTTAATCAATCGATTAAATACAACATCAGTCAAGAATCGAAGAGAGCTATCTCCAGAGGTACCAGCAATACCACCTGGTTGAGCAACAACTGCGGCAACTGCTGGTGGGCCTACGACTGCGGCAACTCCTAGTACTGGGCGTGCATTTTGCGCAACCATCGGGCCTCCATTACGAGTTCCAATAGTTAGATTTCCAGCAACATCACGCGCTGTGTAAATTTTGGCATATGGTTTTTCCAATAGATCTCTTTGGAGGACATTGAGTCCAAGATTATTATCTTCAATAAATGAATCGAATGACATCGCGTAGTTGTACAAATTGGCTAATGGGATTTCACGCATTAGCGAGTGAATGTTGATTGGTACAACATTTAGATCAATAATATTAATCATAATTACGCGAGACCGTGGATTCTGATTAGCAACTGGGGCTAATGGTCCAATTACCGCTCGTACTGAAATATTCTTAATATAATCAGCTACCTTGTTCTTGCTATCAATTGGATTGATACTCTCGACCAAGATAATTGAAGTATCTCGCGATTCACGCTCTTGGTAAGTCAATGGTAGAGTCGCTAGCGGAGCTGCACCTGGAGCAGGAGCTGCTGGCATCGCTGCTTGAGCATCTGCTACTTCTTGATCAGCAGCAGCACTAGCCGCATTAGCTGCAGCTAGCTCAGCTTCAGCAGCAATAACCGCTGGGTCTGCGGCTGGATCTGCAGCTGCGGCAGCAGCATTCTGCGCCGCAGCTGCACGCACTGCATCAATTGCCGCATCCCGAGTTTGAGTAGCTCGAGCTACTCGAGCCGGCATACTACGAACGGCAAGTTGTGCATCGAATAATCGTTCGGCAGGAGTTGCAGCTTGAGCTACGCTTCGAACATTTCCAAAGACTTGACCATTGTAAAACTTCCAATCGTAGTAAAAGTTGAATGCTTTACCCAAATATCCCAACATATCATTGAACTTGTCTTCAGTAATATTATTGATCTTGGTGTTGTATCCATTGAAATCTGCCAATAGTTTCTTCATATATGGAACCTTGGTTACCGTGATCTTAAAATCATCAATTAACATAGATTGAAGCCCATATAGGAACTTGGCATTCGTAATACCCTGAGTAGTTGGAAATGGAGAAACCGCCTCGACACGCGATCGGAACGCCATAGTAAGCGTAGATAGCGGAGCATATGGTAGATCCTTGGTAGCTAAGTAGAATGACTTAGTGTGATCCTTTTTCACGTCAAAGAACAATGGTACACTTTCATCCATCTCACGCAACTCCTTGTGTACGTCTTGGGCATCCTCAATCAGAGAGCTAATACCATTGACCATATCATCAATGAACAATAGTACTTGATCACGCGCAACTACCCCAGAACTATTATTAATAGATGTAAATAGTGAAGCAAACTCGATAAATACATCTGCGGAGTTTTCTCGAACCATAGAACCATTCGACACATTGATAAAATTATTTCTAATTTGTCCAATATCAACTAATCCATTATTTACAGTCGATTTGGACAACATTTTACGGTAGAACTTGCAACGCTCCAAGAAGATCTTGAATAATCGCAAGTACATTGGTAGACACGATCGATACTTTTCTAACACATGAGCTCCAACCTCTTGAATATTGGCAACCTCGTGCATCTTCATACCACTGATTGGATGTACTCGGGTGGACATTGTTTTCATTGTGTAAGCCAATGTAGCACTCAAAATACCATGAGAGCTTGGGAGATCATAATATTCAATATTATTATGGTATACTCCATCAGCGTTAGAAACCACAAAATCAGCATACGCTTGACCATTGAGGGCCGATAGGAATGCATTATTAGCAAAACGTTGGAATAGCTTTGGATACATCTTGCGAGACTGATTATCGTACAAATCATTGAGATAGTGAGCAATCATAGTGTTAAACTCTTGAACCAATCCAAATCGTTCATTTCGCTCAACAATAGAGGATGATGCATTTGGAGCAAATAGAGTATTGTAAATAGTAATTGGCTTGGCATCAGTTTTGAAGATACGAGAGCCTTGATCATACTGAGTAAAGGCATCACGAATAACTGGTAGTGCATTAGAAGAAGCCACTCCAGCAAATGTTCCAGTTTTATTCAAAACTAGCTCAGTAATAATCTTACTGGTACTAATAGTTGGACCAAACATCGCGGCAGATACTAGAGGCATAATCTTATTAAGATTATCAATAGAAATGATTGATCGCTCAGATTCACTCTTGTTAATCTTATTGAAGATATTGTTGATCAATTTGTTCTCCAACCAGTAGATCGATCCTTCACGACTATTCTCCGTTACGCTCTGGATAAGTTGCGTTGGTACAAGTCCAGTGAACTTATCGATCATAAATTTGGTATTGCTCACCAAATACTCACAAAGCGTTTGGAACTCAGACGTATCAATAGTGATACGTCCAGCAGCACTAACTGTTAGCTTCACAAGACCGCCAGAGTTGTGGCAAAAGTGCGACATAATATCACCCAAAAGGATCTGGGCGGTACCATCATTAATTGAAGTATTAGCAGCATTAGCAGCATTAGCAGCAAAATCGATAATATTACGAGTATTATCGTCTTCTGCCGTAAATTGAGCAATACCACGGCCAAATGCAAATACTCGTTCAACACCACCGAGTGATAGTTCTGCGAGTTCCCGTGGAATAATTTCAGCCGCAATCGCAGCTAATAGAGTCATAGTAGCGCCACCAACCTTAACATTAGATCCCATAATTGGATCATTATCAAAGTCTGCAATATGACCAACCTTAGTTTGATCTGCCAAACGGTACATAACCGAGTACATGGCCAAGATAAATTTGTCCAAAGATTTGTACAAGTGGTGTACCATTCGAAGTGGTACGACCACGAACTCGTGAAAGCACGCGAAAATATCACTCGAAGACTGGTTCATTGACTCAGCCTCTTCGATAGCCTTAATAATCAAATCATATTTATCTTCTCGAGAGTTCTTCACAGCCACAGCCTTCTTCAATAGACGGATACGATCGACCATGGTCAAGAAATCACTGTTAGCATTAGCTCCAGCGTGTAGATCGGCTTCTCCTACATTTAGAGTACTATTGATTCGTTCGCGGAACTCCTTCAAAATCTTGTAATCTGTCAATTTGTTAACCTTAGTCTCTACCGTAGCATTAGCATTAGCCAAGGTACTCTTAAGATTTAGGAACTCATCCGATGGAGACTTCTCCTCGAACTCGATCTCCTCGTTCAGGATATCAAAATCATTGTTAGAGTAATTAGACTCGTTAATAACAAAATTATTGCGCTTGGTCGAGTTGAGTACCTTGTAATAGTTTAATAGCTCCTGACGCTTGATAACACCATACCGACGATTAATTTCAGCAATTAGTTCCATCACAATGTGTCGCACCAGAGAAGCCGCTGGAGCAGCATTCTTGTAATGCGTGTAAATCGCGTTTACCTCAGACACGATCTTACGCATGTTTTCAGGAGTATACACACCATTATCAATGTGCTTAGACTTATCAAAGATATTTTTGATAAGGTTGGACCAAATATTTCCAATTTCTGGAACAAACGCAATCTGCTCCGCATCTAGGTCTCCAGAAACCTTTTCTTGCTTGTACTCTTTGTTTCCATTGTCAAAGATCGAGCGGTAGAACTCAACCAATAGAGGTAGACGCACGTATAGCTCAACTGCTTCATCAATTACCTCTGGGTCCGATAGAATACTATCAGCACCACCCATGATCAATCGAGTCTTGTTTTGCGTAATAGCATTACGATAAGCATTAGGGTTCTTGAATAGAGAGTTCACTCCAGCAATCGTCATAACCTTACCAGCAATAGCCTTGATAGCCAAAACAAAGTAAGTATCATCAATCGCAAATACAGTGCTCGAATGGTTGCGTTTGAATTCATTTAGCATGTTCATGATACAGTAGTGTAGAGCAGCAACCGTTCGCTGGGCATATACCACAGATCCGTGAGACTGAGTATTCGAGGTAAGCCCAGACAAGAATCCTCGTAGGAAGCCTCTGTCTTGAATAAATCGAGAGGTATTATTATTACCAGCAGGATTAGTACGGTTAGAATCTAATAGTCCATTAAGTGAGGATATAGCGTCATCTCCAGCATAAGTATCTTCAGTCATTGCCATAAATTGTCGAAGTGAAATAAATGCATTTAACGCACGAATATCAGCCGCGGCTCCTCTAGCATTATAATTAATTTGAATTCGTACAGCATTACGCTGTTCAGTTGTAAGAGCAGCCAATGCATCTACAAGACCTGCAGCATTAGATGTCATATCAGCAGCAGCACCAGCAATATTTGTAAATGTAATAGTTGCCACTGGGGCGCGATTTCCAGCCGCCCCAAGTGGGTTAAATAGTTCATTTGCTTGATTAAATACTCCATCTCCATTTGGCGGTCCAAATACATTTGCAGCCAATCGAGTACGTTCAATAAATTCAACAAATCGACCAATCTGAGCCGCATCCATCATAGTTAAGTCATATACGCCAAACAAGAACATATTGAAGATATAGTCAGTTTTGCCCAATCGAGCAAATACTCCAGCAACAAATTGTTTCACTCGACGGATGTCCAAATCAGTCATCGAGGCCATCGAGTCCTTAAGACGGAGCAACTCGTTGTGGCTCTTGAGAATACGCAACTTGTCCATAGAATGACGGTTGAAATTAATTCCCATGGTTTCTGGATCAGTATCAGTAATCTGAGCAAGCTTTACCTTAGCATCCTCGTACGTGAGCAAACGCTTAGTCTCATTATTATCAGTCAAAATCTCAGTACCAGTCGTGTTAATATCTAAAGCAGACACCCAGATATAGTTCACGAGATTTTTGTAGATATTGCTTGGAGCCATGTAGATAGACTTCTCAGTCTTGAAATCGCCATACTTTTCACCCAACGAAATGAAATACGAGATAATATTTTTCAATACTACTACACCTTGCACAGCACGGCGACAGCGATCATATACTTGATTAGCGCGATCTCCAGATAGTTTTACCGATAGATCTGCAAATGTGGCGCTAGTATCATATCGAACAATGAACCCATCAGAATCTGGATTAGTATTCGCATCTGCTGCATCTTCTCCAAATGATTCAAACACTCGAATTAAGTTCTCACCAGCCTTAACATCGTACCATCGAGCGATAATACGAGTAGCCGACAGAAGCTTGTGCAAATCGGATACAGCATCTGGGTTCTTGCTAATCGCATCCGTAAAGTGGAGTAGATATAGATCAATCGCCTCAATAGTTTTGTAGAGTCCTACTCGGGCATCGCACTGCCACTTGTACATCATCTTGAGCTTCTCCTTGCTAATCTTTTTGTCTTTCTCTAGCGATTCGTTGTACATATCAATCTCCAACCCCATACCAGCCTTGTTATCGCTAATCTGGTTAATAATCTCCGTGTACTCGTTGGTGATACGACTAATGGCCTCACCAATCGATTTACCTACACTCTTTTCGTAGTCCTTGCTGTAGGTAGCCAATTCTTTTCCAGTCTGCGAGAGATTGCTACGGAAGATCGCAATATTCTTGAACAATTGGAGCTTCTTGATAGCAATCTCCAAGTTTTCCAATGGATTAACCAGAGCAGAGATTTCAATCTTAGAAGCATCGACACTGTATAGCTCGTTCATCACATCGGTAGCATTGCCTCCATCCTTTTTCACATCCTCCCGAAAAGTTTTGACCATATCGCTAAACTTGTGTACGGTGTCGATCGTGGTATCGCAGGTCTCTGCAAACTTTTTGATAATACTCGAGTTTCCCATGGTCTTGGCTTTGTCCGAAAGCACTCGTAGGTTGTTCAAGAACCGACTCTTGATCTCCTTGCTGTCTACCTGATCGGTGTTAATCTCGAGTAAGTGTTGGTAGAACTTGGAGCGATTTGTTCGCAAATATTCATTCAACCGAGTAAAAGCGTCCATAAATTGAATAGTCTCATCCGTGTACTGGATGTCCTTTCCAAGATGTTTGGCGAGCTCATTGGTATCGCTGACCATGGTGTTCAAATCTTTTCCAAAGGCCGCAATAAATTTATTTACGAGGTTCTTGAGCTCCTCTCGAGACTTGTACAAGCGATCGGCCAACTTGTTTCCCATGTTAGTACCACCAATGAATGACTCAAGCTTAGCAGAGTATCCTTGGTGCTCCAAAAGAGTTTTCCAGCCCTTTAGAAACTTGCGCAACTTATCGCTCGATTGGTGCTTGGAGAGGGCTTCGTTGAGCTTTTTGGTTAGCTCAGCGTCCAAGTTGAACAAGCTTTGTCCGAGGTACTCCTTCTTCTTCATATCTACATCCTTTAGCGCTTCCGATACCTCCTTTCCAATTTTTTTGAGTTCATTTACATTGGTGAACGATAGAGAGATCATTCCAGCAACGTTTGGGCCATTTAGGCGAGCTCCTAGGGTTTCAATAGCATTCGAAAATTGTTTGTTGCGGGCCAAAAACTCGGATACCTTTTGCTTTGGTTGCTTCAAGTCTTTTTCGAGAATCGAACGCATGGCTCGAGCTCCAGCATCCGTGTGGTTAGCAATCTTTTCCAGAACATCCTTCATAGACTTACCACACTCAGAGTCCTTCAAGGCCGACTTAGCGAGCACCGCAAACTCTTCCAAATCTACGGCGTGGTTGTGTAGCTCCTTCAATTGTTTTTCCAAATGTTTGTCAACTTTATCTCCACTATGCTTAGCACTACTCATAACTCGATCAACTTTGTGCTTGATCTTTCCTTCAGCTCCACCAGCAACCATACCCTCAGTCTCTCCACCAGAAGCACCAAAGGAACGCAAAATAGCATCGAGATTGCCTCCGCATTTGTTTAATGCATGCGCCGAAGCGGTAATACCTTGTCCGATAATGTTTCCACTACCAGTGATAGATACATTTACCCCAGAATTACTGGAACCTCCAGCAGCATCGATCTGCGAAAATGTTTCGCTAATATCATCTCCGAAACTCATCTTATTAAATTATTATTAGATGTATATGGAACGGTTCTTCTTTATATGAAATAATAGATGTTTCGGTCTGTGTTTATAATAAATTACCAAAATTATCAGATGTAAGTAAATTAATTTGGCGCATTAATTAATAAAAAAATGAGCACTAAAGTTTATTCAGACCTATAAATAATTATATTGCTCGTTATTTTAGCATATTTATTCTACATATGTATCGGATTAATATATCAGAATATTCTGAGCTTACCAGACCAACGCAATGGCAATTTTTGATCAACTCAAACATGCAATATATGCACTTGCGCTTATATTTGGGGTTATCGGGATTATCGTAGGAATATCTTGGGTTATCAATAATGTATCTCCATATGTTAGTATTGGAGCTGGATTATCATTATTTGTACTAATTTTTGGAGCAATACACGTATACGAGAGATATCATCCTAAACCTAAAGTATCTCCATTAGATAGCCTCTATTCTTTAGACTCTAATAAAAGTTCCATAACTAACTCAACTCAATCATCACTAGGACCACAGGTACCAAACAATATGCCTACTCAATTATCAAATAATATGGCCACACACCTACCATCTGTAGATTTTGCGGTTAATTCACTAGGAAAAATGGAACAGATGGGACAACAGATGGGACAACAAATGGGGCAACAAATGGGGCCACAATTTGTGAAGCGTATGATGAATAGATAATAATATCTAACGTAAAATAAATAATTAGTGGATATCTATTTATTTTTTTCATTTCTGCGCATATGATGAACTATAGATAATACTAATATAACACAGTTAACCAGATACATCATCTCGAATAATAACTAAGCAAATATGAATGGTGGTAAAGATAAATATGTATGTCTATTGAGCCTAATTAAGCGAGAGGCTAATCCATTGTACCAAGTGATTTGCGAGCTGTGCATGGATGGCACCTTTCGCACTCAACGCTACCAAAATACGTTTCTGATGCCCTCAAAGGAGCTTATCAAAGAGTTAGAGGATATGGTAGCCAAAGATAAAGATGAGCAAGCAATCGACTGTATCCGCTCGCTTATCCTCAAGGGCCACCACACTATCGATGATTTCAAAAAGAAAGATATTGTGGTTGGTACGCTCCAAGCTGGATCAAAAGTACTCAAGGATCCATCGACAGTAGGTAAAGGTATCAAGGAGTCTAAAAAATCTATAATTATGTCCAAGACCCAGGTACCAACGTTCATTGTATATAACTACGATGGTAAATTTCCAGAAACCATTGAAGGTAAGAGCGGTGGAATGATTTTGGCTAGCCGTGGAGTACTTGGAGGTGCTGCTCAGGCTGAGCTCAAACAAATCCGAGATATTACGAATGGGCTAATCGTCAAAGAAAACGCTAAAAAGACCGTAAATAACTTTTTCAAGGCGGTTGCTGGAGTGCTCGCTCAGTTGCAAAATGAAGAAGATTCTGATAGTTTTGAGAAGGCTAAGTTCTATTTGGCGGCCAATCCTATCCTATCTTGGTTCTTCCTCACAATGCCAGGCAGCGAACATGGGTTAGTAAAAGAATCGCATTTGAAAAACTTCGACCACGAAAATGTAATTGATTTAAATATTATTACCGAGTGCGTCAACAGTGATTATAACTTTGATAAAGATCTATTCAAAAAAATTAATCGCCACCGTACGCAATTAATTAGCGAGAAGGGCGATAAATCATCTCTGATGGGAAGCATTAAAAAATCGTACGAAAAGATCCTCCCAGATATGGAATCGCATAAATCTATCAATGGTGAGCTAAGTAAAAATTTAAATCTAAAAGTATTGATGGATGAATTGCGTTTCATGTACGAAGGATGTGTGGAGAGCTGGGAAGATGTAGAAGACACTATTAGCGCTATGGGAGAGATCAAATGGGCAGAGCCAGCTAAGCACCACGTTTTGACCGATGATGATATCTACAAGAAGTACATGCTCAAGGGTACTGAATCATTCATCAGTGGTCCCGTTACGTTTGTAAAAAGTGTCTACTTTGCGTATATCCCACTCACCTCGGCTATTGAAGAGCAGCTAGAGATGAACACTAAAAAGATGTCTGGTGGCTCAATCGCTGGAGGTAATCCAACGTCTAACAATAATATTATCTTTAGCGGTGGTGCTGCTCGTAAGGTACAGAAAAAGGCTTCAGATATGAAACTAGCTTCATTCGTAAAGGTACTCAGCAAGCAACAGCGATGTGCACTCAAAGAACTATTGTAAAATGCTTTATTTAGATAGTTTATTAGTGTTAGTATATAGAAATATGCAGGAGTTTACCGTGCGTGGATACATTATTAATGTGGATGGAAACCGATTAACCATCCGAGTAGATGACCAAGATATCGATAATATTGCATTCATAGCTACTCGTTATAAGAAAACCCCAACTATCGGAAATTTTATTACTGTAAATGCCCGCACCGCCCAATACGATATCAAAAATTTAGATTGGAAAGAACTGATTGATCTAAAGGGGGTGCATGTGCATATCCGATGTACTGTTCGCACTATTCAGTTTGCAAAGAAAACTAATGTCCCAAAAAACTTCAACCAAGATGGGTACATACCAGAAGAATCTATCGTTAAATTAGTCTCGTTTGTTGCAAAAACTATTAAAAATATTGATAGCGAAACCTGAAGCAATTGTTTATTTTTTTTTATCTTAAAAAAATAAGTATACATCAGTGTATACTTAGATTAGGCCTATCTAAAAGTCTTCAGCGTTTGGCTCATCTAAATCAATCTTGATTTGAGTTCCAGATGGCTTAGCGGTATAACGTTCTGCAAATTCATCCAAGCATTCATCATCCACACCCTCATCTTGGTTCATGACGCCCTTGCGGACATACATTGTTCCATATAGCTGGAAATCAAGTTTAGTAAACTTTCCCACTGAAATCATCTCAAATTTTAGTGCTCCAACCATAGCAGACCCTCGAGGGATATGCTTTTGAATATTGGTGTTATCTAGATTAACATCTCCAGTTTCCTCATCCAAATCCCCTAGCTTCTTATAAATCTTTTTACCGGTACGTGGGTGATGGTACCAATCTTCAATATTGTAGAATGCTGGTTGATACTCAAAGCTCATGATTGGCTTATCTGATTCAAAGTAGCATTCATTATTATAATGAATAGACTCCTTAGGGGTCTCTCCAGCATTGTAAAAGCGTTTCTTTGGAATAGACAGATAGTACACTGGATGTGGCCGTGGTACATAATCTCCCGTCTCCTTGTCTAACTTTTCAGTTAGCATGGGCGTTTCGATCTTAGTACTCATTAGAAGCACTGGACGCATAGCTCCATCTGCTTGTTTCTTTGATTTCTTCTTATCGTCGGTAATAAACTTATCCTCCACATATTGGTTCATCTTTCGCTCAAAGATCTCACACAAAGCCTGCATAGCTTTCATGTTATCAATCTCCTCTTCTTGGTCATTCATTTGAGATACTCCTAAACGAACCTGTTCATACGCTCTCTTAGCAGGTTCAGGAATCCCAGAACAAGTGAATAGTCCTTGCCCAGAGAGCTTCCAAAATCTCGCATGAATTAGCTCACCATTCCCATTCTTAATATAGACTGGTACATATTTAGCATATTGGGTATCACGCATCGTATCAAAGTCAATTACCATCACATCGTCTCCATATTCTTCAATTCCGGCCAAAATGTCCGGAGTCGTAAGAATAGCCTTCTTTACGGTGTAGGTAGATTTGGCAGTTGACATGATTTTCGGGTGAAGTGATCTTAATAAGTCTCGTTTCGTTATATTATATAATAGTTTTGTCAATTTTATAATTTCGAGCTATTTTGCTCTAATCGCCATAATAACGCAAATCCAGCAAAATCAGACTAATATAGCATATAAGTATACGATGGACCTTCATCGGGATCATCATCCATAGATACATCATTTGCACCTCCGGTAGCCGATGGTTCTTCCAATACCTTAATATTGCTACAATAGTTCTTTTTATACTGCAATACTATCTCATGTTGCGTGAATACCACATCATCTTGCAGAGTGTATGGGTACGAGCTTTCTAGGTTATTATTGATAATATCAATTCTGCATAGCTCTGTGTACATGTAGATACTATTAGCGCTCATACTATATATCTATAATGAGGTCTCTTGTGGTCTATTTATAATACGATAAACATACTTGAGTTGAGCTCGAATGTTTTCCAAACAGTCTGCATGGAACTCTTTTTTTGTTGGATCAATAATATCGACAACTCCTCGGGTAAAATGATAATACTCCGCATAGTGCAAAAAGTAGATATAATAGTGGAAGTAGAATGGTTTGGGCAACATCTTGTGGCACTGCATGAAGTTCTTCAGCAGAGTAAGGCTGACATTTTTGTAAAACTGGAGCTGCAGCATCTCTAGAAATGTCATCAGATTTAACTCCTTAGGTTGAGCATTATTCAACTGTTTAATCACTCTGAGCACTTTAAGTACTCCTTCCTTAGGTTTATATTCACATAAATCAACCGATGATGATACAGATGTCTGGCGGCGCAACCCCAACTTATCCATCAAAGATCTATGGCTATAATTGGATTCTACTGAGGTATTAGTTGATTCAGACATTGGCATACTATCAATGGATTCAAGCTCAAATCTAGCAAGATTTTCTAATGAAACCGATCGCATCCCGATTGATGCAATCAGTCTGGTTCGTATTGTCGAAAACATTTATATTTTCAAACAATACCAGATACTTAAGACTACTCGAGGTTTGTATGTTTATATATAAGTAGAATATTCATAGACTGTATTCAAAATGTCTAAAATTGGTTCAGGCCCACCGATCACTCTACTGAAGCCAGGGTCATTGATTCCTCGGATGAGAGAGTCCCAGTCGGACTTAGACAAACTTGTTCCAATTAATTATATTATGGATTGGATTGGGGGTAAGCTAGATGACTCCAAACGCTCTAAGGGAAAAACCTTAACTATGAGCGATCGAGTAATAGTATTGCTCTCAAAAACTGGTTCAGGCAAAAGTACATCCATTGCTCCAACAATTTATCTCAGATTCTTTCCAAAGTATCGAAAACGCATCGTAATTACGCAGCCACGAGTACTTACGGCTATGGAAATCCCCAAAGATATTGCGGGAATCCCAACGTATCAAAAACCTAATGAAAACGGACTTTCGATTGAACTATACCGCAATCTTGGATATCAAACGCAGGAGTTCGTTCGTAAGACCAAAGAGAAAGGAATAATGTTTACCACTACAGGCATTCTTTTGCAGTTTCTCAAGACCATGAGTGATGTAGACTTTATCAAAAAATTTAAATTTATTATTATCGACGAGGCCCATGATCGATCATTGGACGTAGATTTGGTATTATTTCTGATGAAGCGATTGATTAGTCGTAATTTGAGTAAGGATCCTCCATTTCTCATTCTCATGAGCGCTACCCTGAATGTACCAGAGTACTCTTCATATTTCGAAACCAAAACTATATTTGAGGTATCTGGCCAGTCAAAGCCAATCGAGGTACGTTATCCAGAATTTGATATTCAAAATATTTATACGCACACGGCGCAGATTATTAAAGAAATTAATGAGCGAGAAGAGGAGGAGATCAAAAAGGATCAAGAGTTAAGCTATATGATGAAAAATGGTATCCGAGACGTGATCATATTTATGCCCAATGTATCGTACATTGGAAAGATGGTGAAGGCCCTGGAGTCTCTCAATTATTCTATCGAAAAAAAGATCCTACCATTGTCTATTACATCATACGACATTAATCAGGGTAGCGAGAACTATAGACTACTCATGGCTCCATCGGACTCACTCAAGCTACCAAATGGAGACAAACCCTTCCGAAGAGTTATTGTATCTACTAACGTTGCAGAGACTGGACTAACACTTGAGAGCCTTCGATACTGCATAGACACTGCATTAGTATTCACAAATGAATATAATCCCAGATATGATGTGTTTATGTTTGCTACCAAGCCTACGACCTCTAGCATGTCTCTCCAGCGAAAGGGGCGCGTTGGGCGTAAATTTCCAGGAGTTTTCTACCCATTATTTACAGAAGCTGTGTTCAACTCAATGATCGTGGACAATACTCCAAATATTTTAGTCGAGAATATTACTTCGCACATACTGGCAATGATCGCGAGTGATCCAAACACTTCTATTGATAAATTGCCAATCTCTAAGCTACTGACTCCGCCATCGGATGAATCTATTGCTCAATCATTAGAAACATTATTTATATTAGGAGCAATTGATTCGCATGGGGCTATTACCAAGCTCGGAAAAATAATGAACTCATTCAGGAAACTGCCGATCCAGACCTGTAAAATGATTATTTCTGCTATTGCGTATGGGGTATCTATTCAAGAGATGGTTGCATTAGCATGTTTGCTCAATTTAAAACGTTCAGATGTTATTGTATCTGGCCCGAGAGTTAAGCCAACATCTGTCGCAAATCTATTTATGGATCTGTATCAAAATCAATCCGAGTGCGACTATGCGAACTACAGTAGATTTAAAGCAAAACTATTAATAGGATGCGAATTTTTAGAACTATTATTGATATATGAACGATTTGCAATGCAGTTTGAGCAGGGAAAGAGTACCACTCAGGTACGGGACTGGTGCGATAAAAATGGTATAATATTTGGAACGCTAATGAAGCTCTCTGAAAGCATAGAGGAAATATTATGGCAGATTATGAATCAAATGAATATTAATCCAATGCATTATAATAATGATATCGATTCTAATCTATACATCGCCCTCAAACGCACTAATGATACTACTCAGACCGATTTGATTGATCTTGTGTGCAAATTTAAAAAATGTATCTATGAAGGGTACCAGATGAATACTCTCACATGGGATGAGTCGAGGCAGGGATATTTTAATCGATATGGAACCAAGGTAATAGTTGAAAGCAAATTAGTATCTAATCTATCGTATCAGGCGATTGGAGCAAACTTTAAGCAGAATCGTCCGCGAATACTCATCTATAAAAATTTACTACTCAAAAAGGGAATGAGTGGGGCATTCGAGTGGGTTGCAGATACTATATCCGTTTTAGATGGATTTATTACTATTGATCCAGAGTTTAGTCTGACATAAAAAAACAAATCTACAAATATGCAGTGATCAGCGCTACAACTGGATATACATCAGTGGTAGTATCTCGCTTGGTGATCATTTGAATCACCGTTCGATCATATTCTCTAGCCAATGCTCTCGTTACCTGCTCAGTAGCTGGAAGTAAATCTTGAAAATATTTAGCAACACTTGGGCACAAATTATCGTTCAGTCCTAACATATTCCATTCAATCATACTCTGATTGTCCCAAACAAATTTGAATGATAGCTCTTGAATAAAGCAAATCGCAGGCATGTACAATCGATTGATATTTTTGGTCATAAATTTTTCAGAAAGCTTTGTAGTACCACAAAGTGTGGGCCAATCAATATACACGATTATCTGCTGTAGAAACTCTTCATCCATGTCCTGATTTGCGCAAACTTCGATCCAATCCAGCTGATTTGCGTAATCGAGTATGAATGCTGGAGATAGATCTTGATATCTACAAATATCAATAATATCCAGATAATAAAAGTATTGTCGCATAAATGGCTCATCCAGTCGCTGGCTTCCCGCTAAATATTCCAGATTCAGAGAATTTACGTGCTTTCGAATGAATGGCATTGACAAGCGTTGGTACTCACTTATCTTATCCCAGTCCATATATTCTGCATATTTTTCGATATCAGCTTCACTAATCTCTCGCATAGAGCAAATTATATCCCATGACAGATATCGTGCAAAGTTTTTTATAAGTTCTTCAGTCAGTGTGTATCTGTTGGATACAATAGTCCAATCTACATAATATTGAAACTCATATAGTTGCGCAGTCGTAAAGTTTTGAGTCAGCGTTACGATAGACCAATCCAATTTAGATTGATAGACTCGCAAGATTGACAATGGAATATTCATCATAGTGCTGATTTGAGTCCAGTTAGGCTGTACAACCATAATTGATGAGAGTATTGATATTTGAACATAAAAAATATCAATTTTGCAAATATCTAGCTTAGAATGCTTCTAGCAGGTCTGCTACATTTTTAGTATTCTCAGTGATAAATCTTTCGTTCATTGCAATACCATTGTAGTTGGATCCAATATTTGGAGTAGTTCCCATCATCAAAGATGAACTAATATTCGTATGAACAACACTCTCGTCATTGTGCAGAGCAGCTTCAGTAATTTTTTGAATCGGATGGCTAAAACTCATTGATAATAAAGCATTTCCAATATTACTCTCCTCCAACCCACTCTTCTCAATATTAGACATAAATCCATTAAAGGTCAAAGTATCAGCAATAAGTGTATAATGTTTAATATTAATATCACTCCCACTCAGCTCACGCAAACACTGAATCAGCTTCATTCGAGCAGCATCAACTCCATATAGCTCTTGAATCTCCACGATACTATTTGAAGTAGTTTTAGCAAAATCGATCATAGTATGGTTGAGCATCTCCTTCAGATTGGTTCCAGTGGTTCTAATGATATGCTTGCGAATAACCTTCATGCTACCATCTGGCTGTTCGATGGTCCGTGGAACAAACTCCTTGAGCACTGTGGCCGAAGTAATTCCATCGATTCCCCGAATAACAGTTTTTAGTAGTTTTGTGTGCAAGAACTCGCGTACCATGGACTCGTCGATCATCGTATCTTTTTTGAATAAATCCTTTTGCATATACACTCGCATGATAATCTTTTCAGCATTATCATCGGTGTAGACAATGTATGTTAGTGGATGCTGCTCTAGTAGCTTTCGATAGATTGCATTAATTTGCATACTCTTTTCGATCAGCATTGAGTGTGATAGCTCTAATCGAATGCACCACTTTACCAGAGATAGCGGAGCTTTTTGATTAACATGATGTTTCTCATATGGAGCAAACAGAGTATCAACCTCATCTTTGAACTGTGAATGAACCGGAGCCTTATACGACTCAAAGAATATCGATGCTCGAGTGGTAAATGTACGCAGACTCATCATCTCAATCTCATTTGCAATCTGTTGTAGCATATTAATATCATTTTCGTACTCTTCCTTAACAAAGATATCCATGTATGGGTTGCTCAGCTGCTCGGTCTTTTTCCCACCGTACACCTCCTTGATTAGATCCAGGAAATTACCCTTGGATGACTCGTTGATAGAGTTCAAGATACGCTGAGTCATACTCTCAGACGTGCACTCGGATGCGATCATTCCAATGGACGTACCATAGTCAACGAGCGATTTTTTGTATGTAAATGTAATCTTATCGGAGATCAGTTGCATTAGCTTGTGATCGACCTTTCGATCAAATATCTTTTTGTAGCACAAATCAATATCGATTGACATGAACATTAGTGAGAATGATGCTTGGATATACTCAGGAATTTTAATACCCCGTTTCTCGCACATTTCATTAAAATGAACATATGGTAATCTTTTTTTAATCGCAGCAATATGATCCTTCCACTCGATTGGCGATAGTGCTGTATCTACTTCTGAAATATAATCTGAGTGATAGTATACAATGTTCTCCAGTACTTTTGACACATTTACTGGCAATACTTGTTGACCAGAGATCAGCGAGTCCTTAAAATTGCACGATTCGATCTTTGAGAAGCCATCACGGTATGCAGCTCTCAGCATAACTAAATTCTCCATCTCCTCGGTTATAATAGTCTTATTGGTACTATTTTGAAACTCTTTTGGAAGATCGCTCCAAGACACCTCGAATCGCTTTTGAAACTTTTCATTAGTCGAAAGCATAATGGAAAAGTCTACATATGAGGCCTTTCGAATATCAATCCCATCATCTCCATACAATTGCTGCAAGATATAGTCATATTTGACAGTACTACGCAGATTATCGACTATGACAGATTCCAGAGACTTATTGCATTTTCGATTGTGATATCCAGTGATACCAGTACTCAGAGCTTTGGTTGTAATACCATTTCTACCATTCATTTGTTGAGCAATGGCCGATCTAGAGGATACTCCAGTTACGAATGATTCTGGAATAAATCCAACAGCTTCTGGTTCATCATGGAAGCGTCGAGCATATGGTAGAGCACGCTCATACCCAAATGTTTTTTTCATTCGTTTTCCATTGATCGTCTGTTGCCCCAGAGAGCTGAGCATTTGAATAATATTCGTGGGCTTTCCCTTGGTACCAGATTCGACTAGTTTGCACAAATTATTATTTTTGTGGTCCAAGCTTTCCATCACGACCTGCGTGAATGAGTCTCCAGGACTTAGAATCGCAATCTGCTCCTGCTCATAGAATTCTTCCACGGTCATTCCAATAGGAGGAGTAATCAGTCCCTGTCGATACTTTTTCATTAGGGTATTCGATTCGTGGATAATTGACGCTGTAATATCATTAATTTTCGTTAGAATGTTCTTATCAATGGCAATATCATCATAGTTGATCGTATATCCACGAGACATCAAATATTTGGTCGATACCTGTTGCATGTTGTATATCAAATTAATCGCAGTATCTACGCCATATTCGTTGTATACGTTGTGAAACAATGAATCATTCACTCCCTGCCCGATCGATTTTTTATCCAAACGCCCAGAGATGATCTGCCCACGCTTGATTTCCACCTGAATCTCCTGAGGGTTATAATCAATGAAACTGGCATACTCTGGTTTGTAAAACGTAGATTTTTTAGAGTAATTAATCTCAGGCATCAACAATGACAATAAATCATTTCCACTGGAGACCTCCTTGGCGATTGGCTTAAACTTATGCAGATATGCAGAGTATTCGACTTGAGACATCATTTGCATAGCATTAAATCTATTAATTGTTGTATCAGCCTTAGTCAACTCAAATGTACCAATCAAGTTATCATGGTACACACCCATGGCGGGTGATCTATTTTTGTACGAAATGAACCATCGCTTAAGATTGCTCAATGTGGCGCACTCATTGCGAGAAATGAGACTGTGGGGCGGATAAATACTCATCGCATCGCCGTCGAAGTCCCCACCGTAGAGCGTATCGGCCACGTTCACTGAGAGCCTAAAGGTGTCCCCGTTTGGTAGTATCTTAGCTCTATGACCCGAGATTGCGCTGTACAAGAGGCTCGGGGCTCGATTCATCGCGACGTTATCACCATCGACCATATCTCTGTGGAGGATGTCTCCGTACTCTAGCACTATGTCATCTCTCATAGATTCAACTAAATATGAATCACCTGTATCTGCTTTAATGATCTTAGAGCAGCCTGGGTAGGTATTGTTTTTGTTCAAGAAGTAGGTCATCAGCTTATCAATATTGTACGGACGCACCACTTCTGGCACTTGGAGCACCTTAGCAATGGCGATAGGTACTCCCACCTCGTCAATATTAATATTATTGTCTCCACTGATAACAGATCTCCCAGCATAGTGAATACGCTTTCCCTCTAGATTACCGCGAATGCGTCCCTCCTTTCCCTTCAGTCGAGAGCTGATGCTCGCCAATGCTTGACCGTTTCCGCCAACGATTTTACTGGAAGACGTACTACCAGTAGGATCCTTGATCATATTGCTATAGGTGATCTCGAGTAGGTTGAGTAGATTTTCATTTACCATTTTATCATCTTGATTCATTAGCAACGGGATCGACTCATTGGTGGAGACTACGTTCTTTGAAAACGTAGTAGTATCATTATTATTGCTACGACCTCCACCCTTGATCTTTCGAACATCTGGGCGAGCATTGTTTGGAATAATAGGAATAGTCTTCAGCATGAGTGATCCAGGTAGATAATCAATATTTGGATTGATTTTCTTTACTGTTTCCATACTCACTCTAGACAGGATCTGCTCGATCTCATCGTTATAGATGCGAGTTTCTTCCATGTCTGGAAACTTTTTCGTTAGAAATAGTGGCTCCTTCGCGTCTTTGTGAATAGTAGGTTGCTCAGAGTTGCACACTGGGCATACCACTACTTTTCCATTAGCATTCGAAACCTTCATGAGTCCATCGTCTGATATTTTACCAAGTGCTTCTCCACACGTATGACAGACCATTTTAAGCCATCTGGATACATCTGGTCGAAATAATGGGTTGGTTACCGGATATTTCAACTGGACCGACCCAAAGTGGCCTGGGCACTTATCACGAGTATTTCCACACGTCTTACAGGGGTAAGAGTACGATGTGGTACCCATTGATAGTGAGTAAATTCCCTGATCCAGAGGTTTATCGTTCGAAAACAGGTCTTTTGAGATAATGTTGCAAGACGAGGCCTTGGCATGATCATCACTTCCCATCAAATAGAACTCAACTGAGGCAATATCAGCCTCCGGAAAGGCTATTGGTACATTAGTCGAGCTGGCCATTTTTCTGATCCAAGACAGTTTTCGGTGTTCAGATGCAAGATATTCCCTATATATCTGAATACTTATACTTATATAGCGATGAATCAATTTTAAACAAAATGAATATTATTCAAATTATGAACCAATTCATACCTCACATCAGAGCTCTATAGGTCTTATAAGTATACTAATATCTATTTGCATATATTAGCGGCTTCTGAGAGTAGGAATAGGCTTCATCCTATATGTTATATCTATGTACCCCTCGAGGGGTCCTGAGAAATCCCCCTAATTTTTTTAACTATTCATTCCTGAATTAAGCTTATATATAATATAATAAATAGGCGTGCTATATTATCATATTCGACTATGGACAGTCAAGGTATTATTACTACATATAATCGCCAATTAGATATATCTGAATATATTAAAGTAATTGGATGCACCGTTGAGCAATTATATATTGATAAGTTTTGGAATAATATATCAGAAGATAAATGGATTTATATCGATGATGATATGCTAAAATGGATTGGGTATCACTCTGAGAACAATGAACGTAAGCCAAGGCAGCGTTATATGCAATTATTAGAAAATAATTTTACCATAGATGAAGAATTCAAGTATCTTAATGCAACTGAAATGAAGGATATTCATATATCTGAATCAAAAAATATAGAACTTCCAATTGTCTATAATACTCATAATAAGGTTAAACATATATTGGTAGCTCCAGATTGTTTTAAAGAATCATTAATGCTAATGCAGACTGATCGATCAAAACAGATTCGCAAATATTATTTAGCATTAGAAAAAATATTTATCTCATATCTAAACTACTCCAATGCTTTTAGTAAGTTTCAATTAGAACAAGAGAAAGGCAAAACCTCTAATCTAATTGAAGCTATTAATGATATTAAAAAATTGGAAAAGACTGGTCGGGTCTATATTGCCACCTCTAAGTATAATGCTAATAAAATGATTTTTAAAGTAGGTCAAACCAGCCAGAAGCCTAAGCAAAGGCTTCAAAATTATAATACAGTAGCTTTAGCGGAAACCGAGACATACTATTGTCAATTATTTGATTGTCATAACCCAGCATTATTGGAATCAATTCTACATACCTTTTTAAAACCATTTCAGTATAAGAATGAACTGTTTCAATTGCCATATGATTCACTATTAAAAATATTCAAACAAATCTGCTCAGACTATGATAACCATTTTACTATGGTTAATGACTATATTGAGCATGATTATAAAAATCAATTAACCGAAGCTAAAGCCAATCCAGCCCCAATCGATTTAGTTCAAATTAATGAGCAAGTTATCAAAGATAATAGATTCACTGATAATCATTCTGAAAATATATTTATGTACAATGGAATCAAATTATACTTATGTCCCAGATGCAATGAATATGTTTGCACAAGTAGTAATGCTTTGTACCAACATTATGTAAATCGAGTTGTCAAATGTCTTACTGGTCCTCTAGTAGATATGAATAATCCAGAACAGGTGCAAGCTTTAATCACAAAAAATAATATTACAGTATACAGTTGCGCTGAATGTAATAAATCATTTACGCATCAATATCTTTTGAATAATCATTATAATAATACATCCAAGTGTACTAATCCAGAAGCAAAATCAGAAGTAAATCCAAAAGTAAAACCAGAAGCAAACCCAGAAGCAAAACCAGAAACAAAACCAGAAGTAAAATTAGAAACAAAACAATCAACTAAAATTATTGCCAATTTATGCAATCTTTATAACTATGAAACCGATCCAACTAACTATATGATTCAATTTATGGAACGCAACAAGCCAGTTATTAATAATTTAGAATTAGTGAGAGACCATAGCAAAGTAATTGATCCACAAGTCATACATATATTCAATATATTCAATATTCAATTTGATATCCAAACTCTATCTATTACTAATCCAACTGATATCAAATATTTATCGGCTAAAGAGATTGCCAGAATATTTACAACTGCTGAAAATAAAAGTTTATATTCTATCAATAATGGTATTCGTAAGCTATTGAAACCATATCATTTCAATTTAAATTCAACCAGACTACCCATATCTGGTAGTAAAAATAGAATCGAATATTACTTTATTACATTCAATTGTATGAATATCTCATATGTACCAAAAACAAAGCTTAATACTTCTGAAGTATTAGATGATATTATCTTTTGCATCAACTCAGATAACAAAGTATCTATCAAGTATCGCTAAATAGATTTGTTTTTTTGTCCAAAATTGAGATACCCCAAATTTATAATATAAATACTATGGAGCCCATCAAAGTTGATTTAGAGCTAATCAACGTTGGTGCTGGTACGCTTAATGTAAATAAATATACAGAATTTGTATCCCAGATTGACAATGAATTAGTGGCATTAGTACAGAGTGGGGTAGTGTGTAAATGTTTGCACATTACATCGCTCATTAGCCGTATAATTAGCGCAACGCACCAATATAAGCCACAAACATCTCAGACGCAATATAAATTTGTTAAACAGATTATTGACCAAAATCCCTATTTGCAGTACCACAGCGATTTATGTACCGATCATCTCACATACGTACGATCGATGCAACAACTCATTATAATTGCTCACGATACCACTATCAATAAAGAAAAAATACTACTAGATCCATTCAACCCTAACATGGTTGTACTCAGTGGAGATCTTCCCCTCGAGATAGCTATCAAAAATAATAATTTAGATATGGTTCAGTGGCTTGTGAAGCGCGAGGCTATTCTGTTTGCGCATAAGTTTAGCAAAAATCAGGCGAACCAGCATGTTCCAAATATTGCAGATGATGGAGATCTATTGCCTGGAGTTGTATCTATTAATATGGACATTTTGGAGCATATTATTGATAATGGAGCATATGGGAATGTTAAGAGCCTGATTAACTTTTTGTTGCGCTTAGGCAACAACAGTGATGCTGAGAAACTACATGAGTACATTGGTAGCTTTTTGAATCGATACAGTTATCGTTATTTGTTATCTATATTTGGTTCGAATAAGAAGTCATTTATTCGAGCCATTATGAACAAATATAACCACGCAGAACGCTGTGTTTCCAATGATCTTGCTTCTTTGTTTCAGCAGATTGCATCTAATATTAATTCAAACTATGGTCAAACGAGTACACTATTTCAACAGCCGTGTATGTCTCTGATGAAATTTTTATTTGAGAAAAGACTGCACATTCATATTGCTCGATTACTGAAGATGTATAGTCCTGGAGATATTAACGATGGTATCAAAGTTATCCTTGATGAGTACGATCTTGTTAGATATATTCGCGATAAAGGGTACACCGATGCTGATTGTATTATTAGATTTGTAAAAATGGATCTATTTGTCGCAATTGATATTATACAAGAGCAAGGCTATTTATTCACCGATAGTACGATCTCAGCGGTATATAAGCAATATAAACACAATCCTGATACTATTGCAAAGCTGCATAATTCACTCAAGATTACTAAATTTACCGCAGATATGTACTCATTGCCCATGGTAGAGCTAATTATTACAAACTATAAATTTGTAGACTCTGAGAAGATTACAGATATTCGAGATATGCTTGATCAATATAATAATCTATCTCGGTTTGACTTATGGTCCGCTAGATCTTACCAAAATGATATTAAAAAGGATTTCATGCTACATATAGTGAACAAATATTTCGTCTAGTCTATCAATCTTTTTTTGCTCAAAAAAAGATACTACGAGATATCTTATAGTTCGGTTCGAGCTCTCTTGTTAGTTGGTTCTTCCACTTCTTCAGTAATATCAACCACTCCTAGCTTGATATACTCATCGTAGCATGGAGTAGCATGAGTATGATCAACTGCTGGATTGGTATCCAGTTTTAGTTCCATATTATTGTGCTCATCCAGCGTAAATGTATATGGTTTAATGATATGGTTCCCATGCTTGATGACTCCCTCCTTCAGTACATTGAACACTACATTAGCGCAGTTGAGAAGAAATGTAATATCTCCATTATATTGCTCATCCAAATTATATTTATAGTCTGGGCTAACTGTTCGTAGCACTAATTTTTTTCCATGTATGTTCAGCACTGGTTCATCTCGGGCTACCCGGTCGCACACATCTCGGATATCTAGACTAAACTTTTGGATCAGAAATTTCCACACTGGATAGGCTCCGTGGTAGAAGATGATATCCAATTGTTCCTTACTGGGTTCCACTGGCATATCTTCGTGCGCGACTTCTGTACTCATTCTTGTAATCTTCTATCGCTTTTCTAAAGCTCAGATATTCTATATTTATATACAGTAATATCAATTTTAAAACTCTATTCGGATATATGTCTCCGTTTGAATATAAGTACTCGAAGATGTGGAAATTAATTTGCATTGGTTTCATTCCGGCTGTGGTTGCTCATTCGTGGGTCGCCTGCACCAACTATAATCCTCCTTCTACCGATTTTGACAAACTTGGAGCATTTGATCGATCTAAGTGCTCTGGCTATCCCAGAAATTTCAAAACCCAGTATACTATGGAGTTAAGTTCAGTGTTTGGTATCGATACTGGGTACAACTGGGAGCATACTCTATGCAGAGATAAATATGCGGAGTCAGATTATTCTTCAGATATTCCAATGGCTCAGTATGCTCCAAATAGTATTATTCATATCTCGCACCCAGCGAAGAATCATGTAGCTGATACGTGCACAAACCCATTTATCCCATCGAATGGGCTCAAACTAATGATGAGTAGTCAGCCAGGTCAAGATTTATTTGATATTTCTGTACCTATGATCGGAGAAGAGCATACCAATGGACGCATCGATCATCTGGGATTCCAACGGTGTTTCAATTTCTGTGAGAACCCAGATAAGGCCCATTGTATCACTAGCTGGCAGTTGCCGAGCGTTTCAGTATCTGGGCGCTACAGTTTCTCTTGGGTATGGGAGATGAACCCTGGACAATTTTACACTAATTGTTTCGATGCAATTGTTTCTGGAGATGGTAGTACTCCTGCTCCATCACCTACCACAAATAGTTCCAATAGTTCATCTGGATCGCACTCAGATACTATTACATTTCCACCAACTACTTGTTCTCCATTACCCACTCCAGCAGTATCCACTCCATCCCCCACTGAGACTCCTACCGAGACTCCTACCGAGACTCCTACTGGTTCTCCATTACCCACTCCAGCAGTATCCACACCATCTCCCACTGAGACTCCTACCGAGACTCCTAATAGATTTCCAATTACTTCGGATGCGGCTCAGTTGCGATCTGTGTTTTCCGATTTATTTAAGTCTATTCAGCTTTCCTTCAACGGGTCTATGAATCTTTCAAGTATTTTCTCGTAGGTATTCAAAAAAAGATATAGTGTATTGCAAAATACACTTAGAAATCATTATCCTCAGAGTCATAGCCCTGCATATTACCCAGCGAGGCCTTGACATACACCGATTCTTTTACTTCAAAGTAGTTAGACTTATCAGTTAGTCCTAGCTTTACCATGAATGGAAACGGGTTTTCCGTTCCATAGATTGGTTTCATATCAATATCCACCATCAGCATATCTGCAACAAACTGAATATATTGGCTCATTAGCTTAGTGTTCATCCCAATCATATCGCATGAGATGCTCTCATTGATAAATTGCGTTTCAATATCTACAGCCTCAGTAATCATTTTTTTGATGATCTCTGGGTCAATAAATCTACCAGAGTCTCTGAGTTTATTGAATAGAGCAATCGCAAATCTATAATGCAGATTCTCGTCTCTGGAAATAAATTTATTACTCTGGACTAGTCCACGCATCAGGTTGCGTTCACCCAACCAAAATATGGCGCAGAATGATCCAGAGAAGAATATTCCCTCCAGAATTGCAAATGCGATTAATCGTACTAGAAATGAACTTTCTTGATCATCTATGTATTTGATGGCCCAATTAGCCTTCTGATTAACGGCTGGGATATTACTCACAGCATTTTTGAAGTATTCTCGCTGCGTATCATCGGTAATTAATTCATTCATTAGGGTTTCATACATGAGTGTGTGAATATCCTCAACTGGTACTTGAAAATTGTAGAATAATTGCGCATACTTTCGCATACTATTTGGAATAGTTTTGATATCTTCTAAGAATCGATCTCCCAGATTAATATTGACCAGCTGATCACTTTGCACAAAGAATCCCAGAATATGGCAAATAAAGTTCTTCTCAGTATCATTCAGCTTGGTCCAGTCAATCAGATCGTAACTCAAATCAATCTCATCTTCAGTCCAATAAGTAGATTTTGCTTCTTGGTATAACCCAAATAACTCATGGTCCTCCACCGGAAGATAGCTTGTGAGACGACCCAATACATCTGACATATTGAATGATTGTATATCTGTGAATACTTATAATTATATATATAAATATCAATTTTAACTAAAATGAGTTATCCTCTGACTGCCACTAAAGTACATTTTAGTAGCTATCGAGAGATTACAAAATTGATATTTTTTATGTTTAAATATCAGTACTCTCGTGAAGCTATGGCTACTCCAGCGTACAATTGGCGATTGATCAGCTCTGACCCAAAGGCTATTCGATTCTTGCTCCTCAACATCGATAAGATTGACAAGCATTATTTGAATCTGAATCCCAATGCCTATCAGATTCTGCTGAAGCATCCGGAACTAATTGATTGGACTGTGATCCAGTATAATACAAATAATACTCCGATCTACTATCGCAACCCGCACAAGATAACCTGGATTGCGCTTGAGAGAAACCCAAAGCTACAACAGCTTGTTCGGACTAATTTTCGAAAGGTTCAGTGGTAGATACTAAAATTGATTTTTTTTATGTTAAAATATCAGAGAAATCTATCTACCATGAGCATTCCAGCATATCAGCAATTGTACGACTTTGTGGCTACCAATACCGCACAGTTCGATGAATCGCACGATGTGGGACACGCAGTCGCAGTGTACACCAATACCATGAAAATCGCTAAAAGCTTTGATCAAGTACTGGAAGAGGATATTCTCACGTATGCCTCTATGCTACATGATGTGTGTGATCATAAGTACGAGAACTCAATCATGGAGGAAGAGTTGGAGGCATTTATCAGAGATAATCTAGGATCTGAGAAGTGTGCCCGAGTGATGAGCATTATCAATAATGTGTCATTCTCTAAGCAGCGCAAGGGACTCCGTCAACAGCTTCCAAGTCCAGACAATATCTATTTGGATATTGTGAGCGATGCTGATAAATTGGAGGCAATTGGTAAGATTGGGATCGATCGGTGCATTGCATACACTCAAGCAACTGGAGGGACTGTGCCGGATGATGTGGTTGCCCATTGCCACGAAAAGCTGCTTTTACTCAAGGATGAGTACATTGTTAGTGAGATGGGAAAGAAGTTAGCCGAACCATTGCACCAGATGGTTCAAGACTATGTGGACCAGTTTGAAGCCTAGGGGTTCTTTTTTTTAAAATTGATCAAACAATAAGTAGTATATCTGACTATGGATCAATTACCCATGAGCATCCAAGAGGTACTGGAGAATCACTCGATTAATCTCAAACCATCTGCATACACTGAAATAGATATGCTATACAAGCGAAAGGGCAAGCACACGCACATTGCATTCCTGCTGGACAAAAATAATAATATTTTGACCTATCGATCCAATGTATACTTTAAAACAAAATCATTCCCCTTCTCGCAACATGCGGAGATCAATACAATAATTAATTATTATTCCAAACAGCATCAAAAAAAGATAATTAATATTGCTAAGAAATTATTGGTGGTCAAGCTGGGACCAAACTGCTTCCGGATGTCCAAACCCTGCAAACACTGCGCAACATTTATTGCAAATAATTGGGACAATCTAAAACTAAAAGAAGTTCTATACTCTAACAAGCAAGGAGAGTTAATATCTCTATCTAAATCAGATTTGGAAAATACTTCGAGCTTTCATCTATCCTCGGCCAATCTACGAGATCGTGCTCCCTGAGGCATCAGCCTGATCTTGAGCTACATTAGTGGCTGCCTGAGATGGAGCCTGAGATGGTCTTACATTGACTGTAGGATGATTAGATACTAATTCTACCGTAGTAGTACATTCGGCACACATGCTACACTTTCGTTTACCCTTGAGATACTTATGTATCCCAACCATGGCGCTGAGAGCAACCCCAATACCTCCAGCGATCATAATTACATTATAGTGCATATCTTTAATTTTTTGTGGGTCTTGTACCGTTAGATTCCAGTGTGCGATTTCTACCGGAATTACGTATATAACAAGCAATAATATTGCAGCACATACTAATGCAGCTGAGATAAAATGATATACTCCTTCTTGCGCGTATTCTTTAGACTTGCACGCCATGGTACAATTATTTACAAAAATGTAAGAGTGCTAATGATTCGATACTATATAAATATCTGAGATATAGTATAATGAACGATCAAGAAACAATTAGTAGACTCCAATTGGTTGACCCCAAAACTGTCAAAGCGTTCTCTTTTGATGGCTATGAGTGTTTGGGTAGAGTAGTACGAGTGCATGATCCAGATACAATAACAGTCCTGTTTTACCATAAGGATACTCTATGTAAAACCAATCTCAGACTAGCAGGAATTGATGCCCCAGAATTGCACTCAAAGGTACAAAAAGAAGTAGACATGTGCAAAGCTGGTCAACAGTATTTATCTAATATAACTCTGAATAAGATTATCAAAATTAAAATGAGCTCCTTTGATAAATACGGCCGCACGTTAGCTAATATATACACATATGACAAAGGAGAAGATATTATTAAAAAATTAATTGATGGTGGATTTGTACGTGCATACGATGGAGGAAAAAAGAAGCCTGGGCTGATTCTGAATTATAACTGAATGAATATATTCGTAGATATCCAGTATATTGGAGCCTTAGAGAGCCATCTCCAGGTTTAGCTCAGGATCCTTCAGAAATGTAATCAGGTCTCCATCTGTATCGCTCAATATTAGCGTGCTCTCCGTTGCGTATAGATCAAACTGGAGATCTTTTTTTGTCAATATTTTTGCATGTGGTCCAGATATCTTTCCAGTTCCTGTAAAATTATATTTGCGTAGATACATATCGAACCAGGTCTGCGATCTAAAATTAATATCAAGTTTTTCATTAATTGCTTTGGACTCTCCTAGGATACTAATAACTCGCATTGTATTATCATCTGTATCTATATGTATAATACACTTGGAATCGGTATCATTATGTACCCAGATTCCATTTAAATATCGTTTAAAGTGATTATTAATCGAATGGATAATCCATATTAATAGTATTACTGCTGCTACTAGTAGCCCAACTACCCCAGCAATTATCTTTGATTGGCTCATTATTATATACACCGGAACATTGTTAGATAAAAAAAGATTTATCTCGCTCAGGTTTCAAACGAATAAAGATGCTCTAACAGATCATCGCTATTGTATTCAGTCATGTGTTGATATATCTCGGATAATTTTTTTAGCATAGATTGGTTGTACCCACAGAATATTAATTTTTTATGGTTGATACTGGCTGCGTATAGTTGAATCAAAAACTTTAGTACTGGATCACCATGGAACGCACCACAGCCCCAGTTTCCCGTAATAATTGTTTCTGAGTTGCATGCCGCAAACCCAATGGATGCCTTATGTATCTCTCTATTCATATGCTCCTTTGAGTATTGAATTGATCTATCCTTTGGGGCATACTGAACCGCATCCAGCTCCAATATGCGATCGTGGATTAGTTTTTTTGTATTGCCAGCATATCGCAAATCGTATCCATATCCAGAATAATTACTATATCTAATCGCTCCAGAAATGGTAATTACTTCAGAGTCGGTCAGTGGATCAGACATAATTAGACAGGCAAATAGTTCTGGGTTGGTCAAAAACTTTATCTCCTCTTGGCAGCATCCAGTGGATAATACCTTTCCTCCTGTATGTTTGTTCGCAAAGTTTACTCGAAAATGACCATTAATATCCTCCATGGACCCAAAGTGAAACTCAACTGGGGTAAGCAATATTGTATCCGTGGATATAGTATAATTGGTTGCAGTAGTCCGCGCAAATGTCATTAAATTTTGGTTGAAGAATGAGTTATACTTATGCTCGTGCACCTTGCCAAAGTACCCCAGCATAAATTTTAATTTTTCAATAGACAGATTGAATATCTCGTCTGGATCGGGTTCATTTTGCATATTAGTATTCATATATATCATATAATCGTTAAATGATGGAAATGAGCTAACTGAAACTCTTTTAGGCCTATGAAAAATCCTGTGAAAGTTTTTATATCCATAGGGCCCTTCCTCGTTTGGAATTGCACATAAAAAGGATGATGCAACCATTCCAGCTACTTGAAGTCGCGTCATTTTGACAACTGTATTCAGTCTAACATTATTAAAATTACTATCCAGATAATTATTCGATAGCTGTTCCACGTACGGTAAAATCTTATTAATAAATTTCAATCGGCGTTCTGGGGTTAGTTCTTTGTCAATAAAATATTCCAACACATCATAATTGTATTCTTCAGATTCAGGGAAGAATCGTTTGATAATATTCATATTTATACTAATATAGATTAACTCATAATTATAAACATGGGCTCGCATTGTCTTGGGAGAAAACAGTGCACAAATACTCCAACATATGGCTTATCGGTTGAAGACAAGCCAACGCACTGCTCTAGCCACAAAACAAATCAAATGGTTGAATATAAATGGTGCACCCACTGTAGATCCGCATTTGCTCAAGCTAAACATAACTGGTATTGCTTTGAGTGTTTCATGTATCTAAATATTTAGTGAAATTGCTCCAACTGCTAAAATTGATATTTTTTATGTTAAAATACTGATATCATGAATCTATCGCAAGAAGCAATCGACTTACTCGAGGCTATGTTGGCTGAGCGTCTAGAGATGATGCAAATGCTTGATCCACACATAGGGTTCAATTACTATTGTGATTCTTGTGGGGATGCGGACTGCGATGACGATAATTGCCGCGGACGAGACTGGGAGCGCGAGAATCCTCACGATCGCTATGGGTCTTACGATGATCACGATCGCTATATGTGGCATGATTCGTCGTACGATACCTATGATGATCACGAACCATTGTATGGTGGGGTCTCAGATGATTGGGAAACCTACTACGATTCTGTGTACAATTAGGAGATTGGAGGTTCTTTTTTGTGATAAAAAAAGAACTTATTCATTCAGTATATTCTCGATAATGGTTCCATCTGTGGCATCGGTCAATATGTATGGTAATAGTTTTGAAATAAATTTGGCAGGAGTGATAGTTAGCTCTGGCAATTTGTGGCGCATGTTCTCTGGAATATCTCTATTGAAGAATCTGTTGTATATCTCGTTCATCTGAAAATGATCACACTCCTCTAAATGAATTTTGACATCGAATCGACCATCTCGCACGAAGGCTGGATCGAGTATGTCAATATTATTTGTAGTTGCAATAAACACGCTCCCATCAGTAGTGAGTGACCCCTGTAGTAGATTCAGAAAGCATTCTAATGTTAGCTCAGAATTATCGTAATGTCCCAAGCTACGGTCGTGCACAATATTGGTCATCACATCTATGTCCTCCATTACTATTATTCCATTCGAGGACATCTCCTTGTTAATTTTATTGAACACCGCTTTCAGATCATTATTGGTCTTGATATTAGTGAAATCCAAATAGTAAATGTCTTTTTGTAGATAGCTCGCGATGGCCAATATTGCAGATGATTTCCCACACCCTGGAACTCCATATAGCAATGCTCCAAACTTATACGGAAGACCTAGATCTCTGTATATATCTCTCTTGTCTCGAAAGCTAGACAGTGTGGTTGATAGTACATGGTGGTCTCGTTTTTTTAGATACAGAGTCGAAAAGTCCTTGTACGTGCAGTTCACTAATTCGAACTCAATATTAGTTTTGGTATCACTCTGCTCCTCAACTGCCTCAATAACTATTTCTTCTTCGGTATCGCCAACCATTCGTTTAGTTATTTGTCTGGGGGAGCCCTTCTGAGTAATAGTTTTTTGAACATCTATTTTGACATCGAATATTTCTATTTCATCTCCAGAACCATCTAAATTATTTAAAGCCTTTGTATTCAGTTGATCCAAGAACGTTAACCAATTATTCCGCAAATTAATATTTGAGTCAGTGTGCTCTTGTCGGATAATTATGCTATCTGTTTTATTTATTTTGTATGACAGATACATATCAGTAAGAGCATCTCGATCGCGCACCGTTTGCGGATTAAATTTTCGAATACCACAATTATCAATATGTTTCTGCTCAACTGTTAGCTCTACAATGCCGAAAAAGTTAAATACTTTCCCTACAGCTGGAATCAACTCAACCGTGTAAAATGATTCAGAATATTTAGATACTGTTAGTAATAAATAATTAATTATCACATATGAGTATAAGGTCCCGCATGCGAGCTTATATTTTTTGTGGATGGCTAGAGTAATATCTTTGCACAGATGTATGTAAGTTCCATCATCTTTTAGATTTGCATTGACTGGGGTTGTACCAGCACCTACGTCCTCTCGCAAATTATCAAACGGTAGAAAATCGAATATATCTCGATATGTACTTTTGGATAGCTTAGGCTTGAGTGTTGAGTGTAGCTCGCATGATTTAAATTTTTTGATATTATTTTTGACGGACTCGATATATTTGAAATTATTAATTAATCGAATAGTAGCCCCATTGTACTGAATACAGATATTTTCAATATCTATCGTATTTGTGTACTCCGATTTACCATGTTGCTTCAACTGAAGATCAGTCGATTTGAATGAAACATTTGAATCGGTATTCTCGTAAATATAGTTATACAGATTTTCGTAGAATATAGCATTTGCGGTAAAACTTATGTCAGATCGATTCAGTGGTAATTCTACCGGAGTATCAATAATAGTTTTTTGTGTTCGACTAAACATTAGTTTGTTCCAAATTATCAACAAATATGTTCGAAACTCAAATGAGAGTACTCTTTTTTTCATTGTCTGATATGCAGATGATAATACATTTGTCAACTCTTTTTTGATAAAGTCTGCTCCAAATAGAGCAATGAGTAGAATCATATTCTTGCGATCGAATGAATTGAATAGCTTTTCAATAGTCTTAATCGTTCGCAGAGCAATAATCTGGTCAAAATGCTGCAATGGGTTATTATTAGCAGTAGCTGATATGTTAATCTGTTCCACTGTAGATGTAGCCATAGTTTTGGGCGATCGGTATATTTTTAGATAAAACATATCAATTTTTTACAAACATTCAAATGCCTTATTTTTGAAATTAGCCGCAAGTAGTCTAAATTGCGTAAAACATATACCAATCATAGTATCGCAAGCAACTATAATATTATATTTGGATGATAATTGGCGGCACTCTACAATAGACTCAGCTATATATCTATCACGATCACGCTGATCAGCTGCAGATACCGCAATAAACATTACAATGAACCCAAATATTATTTTTAAAAACCAAGATAGTATCAAGAACCGGTACCCATCTACAATACTGAATATACTGGTAATTGAGCTAATAATTGCGTATACGAGAAATAACCACCAAATGTCTAAAAATGTATCAACCCAAGCTATAACTATTATTATAGCAAGTATATCTACAAATATCCCACTAATCGATATCCAGAAGTAAATCTGCGATAATGTTTTAGATCTAGCATACTCTGGAGGCTGCTCCACATAATTAAGCTCGATCTCTATATATGTCTCACAATCCATAGTCTCTGATTACTTATAAGATATTGCAAATACCTCTTAGTAATCTCTGATTACTTATAAGATATGTTTTTGGCGCTCAAAAAAAGAACTCTTAGTTCGAGCAAGTAAAATGTTTATTGGCAAAGTTTTCAGCAAGTGATGTAAATAGATTAGTGCAGTATACACCAAAATCATTACAGTTGGTCGTAATATTATATTTGGTAGCTATTTGGTTGCATTTATTTTTAGTACTATTAATATCATTTGTAGAAAATGCTACAATACCAATTACAAATATGCATACTATTTTAGCTACAACTAGGGCTCCCAAAATATTTAAATCTGGTAAATCGGTTTTCGCCAAAATGCAAATGCTAATAATGTTCCAACCAAGATACATCCACCAAAATTTGCAGAATGTGTCATACCAAGTGATGATAGCCACAAGTACTCCAATATCAACTATAATATTAATAATTGAAAATGTGTAGACTCCAAGATGGATGATCTTCTCATTAGTCCAGTAAGACTCAATCGGTGCTTGATAAGACATTTCAATATCAATTTCAGTTTGAGCGTACGAGTTAGTAGTTTTCATGGTGTTTTCCGATATATTTTAGAGTAAGAATATCAATTTTGGTAAATTACTAAAATTGATGATTATATCTATAAATATAGCAACCTATATCTCTAAGATGAATGATACGTATGTTCCAATCGATTATGACTATGCTGCGACCACGCCAAGAATTGTGCGAACCTGGAACCAACTAAAATCGGTGGCCGTTCATTATACGATTGCTATTAATATTGGATTCCTGATCTGTTTCACTTGGTTCTATGATACATTTTGCAGCATCTGGTGGGTCTACAGTATCTGGATTGGTGCTTGTTGGCTTATTCTTCTTATGGGAGATAATTTGACTACTACTGGCGTAGCCACCGTGGTTCACGTGGTATCGATGCTTATTATTATAATAACAACTATTATTATTGGCAGTAATCAGCAGATCCTCGACCATTGCAATATAATTACTCAGGCATTCAATATTAGTGCCGATTGTACCAATATGACTGGGTCATGCATCGGTATGTTGGACATAGTAGCTCCAGCATACCAGAACAAGGTATACGCTTGTTAGGTTATTTTTTTGACTAAAAAAAGTTATTCTTCATCGCTATCGTCTTCTGGGAAGTCTAGCTCACTAATATCAATCTCCTCTACTCGAGCAATCTCCTTCAGCGAATCAATATCACGCTTGGAGATAACACCAGTGCGTACCATATCATCTACTGCATCTACATTATTATGATCTCTGATCAAATGTTGAATCATTTTCAAACTATAGGTACGATCGGTCATTTGATTATTGATATTTGGGTACTTCTTTCGAGTCTGGTCTGATTTGATGTACATCCACTCAATAAAATTATTATCTTCATCCAAAGACTCCTTGGTATAACAATCAATAAATCGCTGGCAGAACGGGAGTGTATCTCCAAAGAATGCTTCATCTGCGGTAGTAATTCTCTCCAAAATATTATCGTTGATCAAACATTTGTCGGTATTCTTCAGTGAGTCAATCCGCATCTGATACGCTTGAAACCGTTCTTGCTTAGCATTAGCGATAATAGTATCATAAATATCTGTAATACCATTGGTAGAACATTTAGACGTTTGTAAGTCAAATGATTTATGCTTATTCGAATAATCTACGAACACCTTATCTGGGAAGATATTCATGCGTTCCAAGATAGTACGCTCTGTATTAATCTCGCAGGAGATCAAGCTAATCGCTTGAGGCTTCAGCATATACATCGACTCGCCGTGTCTCTTGTATAGATTTTTGATACGGATTCCCACGTCCGCAAAATTGGTGCAACAGAAATATTGTTTGATATTGGCTCGAACATTAATAGTTTTATCTTTGACTGTAATCGGAGTAGTTTCGTCCAGCGGCTCAAAGAATGCAACACTGTACATAATTTTCAGATGCGTTAGGCCGTATCCAACGGTCTTACCTTTGACCAAGGTATCATATTGATATTTGATCACGTTCGAGCCGATCCACATAGGGATAGTCATTTTCGCAAAACTAATCATGAAGTCGAACAGGATATCAATCTTCTGGTTGAGCATAGTAATCTCAATCTTGCGATCTTTAGCATACGTAATTAATGAATTAATCTGGTTAGACTGATCCGTAAGTTGTTTAGACTGGTCCGTATTCATAGTAATCAACACATTATTTTGTTTAATCAGAGTATCAATCTTGTCATCCTTGATCGAAATTATTTTATCGGCATACTGGCGTTCGTAGTCTGTGTAAAACTTATAGGCTTTTTCGAGTAGCAAATAATAATTACAATAGATCACCGGATCAACTGGTTGATTCTTACGACGCTGAGCTCTCATCAAACACTTCTTGAACGCTTCTGGAGTAAGATAATAAACTTTTTTAGTTGAAAATCCTCCTTGCTTAACCGGCTCGCGGACGTCCGCGAGTCGGAAATCTACCTCATTTTCAAGGTTTAAAGTTTCTAATTTAGCTCTAACCTTGCTTGAATCAGTAGTACAAGTCATAATCCCATATTCAATTAATTTAGCATGAGGTACGTAAAACTCATCCTCATGCTCCACTAGTTCCAGGAAATAGTCCATAAACTCGATATTTTGGTCTGGGTAGAATTGAGCATGGATGAGCTTGAAGAAGTCATTCATGCTAATCTTAGTTAGATCAGAAGCGAGTTTGGCGGTAAAGTTCTTGATAGCGAGCATTTTCGATAGTTTTAATACGATTGGGTATATTTTTAGATATAGAGTATCAATTTTATAAATAGAGGCTTCTGAGAAAAAGTAGTAAAAAACTGGCGTTCGTAGTCCGTGTAAAACTTATAGGCTTTTTCGAGTAGCAAATAATAATTACAATAGATCACTGGATCAACTGGTTGATTCTTACGACGCTGAGCTCGCATCAAACACTTCTTGAACGCTTCTGGAGTGAGCATATACACTTTTTTATTAGATCCACCATGTTTCAAATCTTGCTCGCCGACGTCTGCGAGCAAGAAATCTACCTTATTTTCCAAGTCTAAAAGTTCTAATTTAACTCTAATCTTGCTGCAGGATATCCTGTAGCGTGAAATCTACCTCATTTTCAAGGTTTAAAGCATTTGTTAAAATTGATACAGATACTTTAAAATATAAATATGCTTCCAACTACTATTACTCGCGAGGTTGAGCCAGAGCTCCAGAGTCCTGAGTTGATTCATATTCTTGTAGCTATGGGAATACTGTTGATTGATGGTGGGTTCTTGCTAGTGCTAATATTAGATTATGATACATTTTGTTTGATCTGGATGGTTTGTGTGTTTTGGTTTATATTATCTTGCATGATAGATGCTATAACCCAGGTGGACGGACTAACACCAGCATTAATGGAGATCAGGACCTTTATTGCGATTGTTATGCTAATAATAATTATAGGAACCGCAACCGATAGACGAATCGATAAGCGGTATCAGATTCAAATAGAGAAAACCTGCCACACATTAGTGAGCACCTACAATATTACGTTCAATTGTAATAATATTAGTGATTCATGTTTTGGATCGCTAAAATTAGTTGCCTCAGCATATCAGAACAAGACATATCTTTGTTAGGCTAAGCTCTTTTTTTAATCAAAAAAAAGTTAATACTCTTCATGCTCACCACCAGCAGTGCCATCTTGTTATCTATATTTTTAAATAAAAAAATCAATTTTGACATCTAAGCAATGCTCAGTAGCGCTTGTAGCTCTTCTGGAGTGCAATCTTTAGAATACTTTGATCCAACCTCAGTTAGAGCAGTTTTCATCAGCCATAGATGCAATGGTGGAGATCCAAACTCGCAGCTACGATTGAGTCGGATTTCACTGTTAATCATATCCATGAGTGTTTTGTAGCGCCCATTGATCGACATATCTTGGCAGATAATAATATCCCCAAAGTGTTGCTTGAACAGAGTAGCAAGTCTCTCAGCATCCTTCATACTATCCAGATCATGTAAATACGAAATAATTATGTCTGGATTAGCTCTCCACTCTTTGGTGGTCTGTTCTGAGAACATATACTCAATTCGGTCAGAAACGTCAAATGTGGATAGTTGATCGAGAAAATCATCCATTGCGATCTCAGATGCGGTATAATCAGTCATATTCTCCTATATTTATGTATATCTTTATCAATTTTGTAAATCTGGCCCCAGAACCGTTGAATATCTATTATAGAACAAAATTGACAAACATATACATAAATATAAGAAAACGTATACAATGGAGACTCCTGCAGTATTTAGACGACCATCGGCTCCTAGTAGCTTTAGTTTTGGAGCTCCTACACCTCAAATGGCGAAATGTTTTGAATCGGACCTGGATCGACGTGAGCGAGAGTTTCTTGAACGAAAGAAAAAGTTTGAGCTTATGCGATCTGAAAAAGCTCGTGAGCTAAAGCTTGCTCAGGATATTGCTGAGTTGGACGCAGAGGAGCGTAAATTTGAATTAGAGTTCAAAGCAGAGCTTGCAAAGATTACTACTCAAGAATAGTTAATCGATTGATTAACTGATTTTTTTTCGTTTAGTTGGATCAGCATATCAATTCGTTTATTATCCACAAAGTCCATCATACAGGCTGTGGGTCGTGGAAATAGATCAGCAGTCATTGTATCGATTAGACTTAGATTCATAGCCTTCAGACTTTTTGGAGCTTTTGTTAGTGGAATCAGTGCTGGTTCGATGTCCTCTTGCATATCTGGAGTAAGAATAAAATCTGTTATGTGTAGATACTCTGGACTAATATTTTCATTTGTTTTGCGAACCATGTTAATTAGTTTGGGTGTATCATTTGTGTTATACCAATAATTGCGAACTAATTCTCCAGTCCACAGATGTGTATCGCATCCAATATCTGCATTATTTTCATTAATAATGACAACTCGTCTCTTATTTTTTATAATCTCACCAACCGAAACTTTTGCTGCTTTGGATGGAACATCGATACCAAAAAAGTACTGATCTATGAGTGGTGCGATTTCTGACCAATTAATATTATTAAAATGACTATCTCTCTTCAGTAAAATAATTATTACCTCGGTTGGATTCTCATTCAAAAATCTCACAATATCGTCAAAGCACTTCTTCAGAGGAATGCAAAACGCTGTGTGTGATATATATGGGATATCTTTCATTTCTGTGTTCACTCGAATATCCAATAACCGAACTCCAGCCCGCATTTGATCATATATGTTCAGTTCTTGCGTGAGTGTAAAATTATTATAGACTGAAGCAACAGTAGATGTTGAGTTGAGTACTGGAGCCAAAATAGTTCTATACCCAGCACTATTATGACTAGCAGGAATATACAACTCTAATAAATTTTTGTCGTGATATTTCTTCATCCAGTCATTTCTGTGAATAAATGGAGCTGCGTTCGTTTTTGTGCTTATTAATATTACAATAATTATCGCAACTGCTAGTGCAACTGCTAGTGCAACCCAATGTTTAGGCATAATTAATTTACAAGCTTCGATGCTCTATATTACATGCAATAAATCATATGAATTACCTTAAGATATTCAACAGAGCTACGAAAAAAAAGATTGACTGGGAGAGTCTATTAAACATTTTAAAACTCTCCATAGCCTGAAATCGCTTCAAATTCTCCATAACTTGAAATGGCTTTAAATTCTTTTTCTTCAAGTTTTTTTGCTGATCCAGTTGTATCCTTCGTATCTTCTATTTTATCATATCCATAGTACCCAGAAAGTGTATGATGTTCTTTATCTTTATCAAAATAATTAGAAAGGTTGAATCCTCCTATTTTTTCAGGTTGCCCAGCTCCATTTACTGGTTCGTCAGAATATTTCTTTTTTAATTTTTCATATTCCTCGGCCCTATCAGATTTATATTCATCAGAACGTCCAGAGCTCATAAGATCTTTTAACATTAGTTTATCTTCAAGAGATCCCTCGGGAGATGTTATTCTATCTACTACATCATTAACCATCTTTTTTCTGACGTTTACTACTTCCAGAACATGTTTCTTATTCCGAAAATATAGATAAACTATAGAAACTAATGATATTGCACACCCAATAAATGAAACATATTTTAATAATGAACGATCTGGGAAAACATTTGCAATATGATGTGATAATGAGCTATCAGGGAAACTTTGCGGAACAAATATCAAACTAATACAAATAATAAGAATTATAATAAGAACTATTATAGGTATTAAATATTTGTTGTTAAGTGGTTTAAATTGAAATAGTTTAAGAGCAATTGCTCTATTTTGCACATTTCTAACTATTCTATTTTCTTTAGATTCTCTAGGAGCCATATTATCTATATATATCTAAGTAGTTAAAATTGCTATTTTTTGTGTTTAAATATTAGAAGGTTTCTAAAAGCGATAGAATATCTGAGCTTTTACAAAGCGATAGAATATCTGAGCTTTTACAAAGCGATAGAATATCTGAGCTTTTACAAAGCGATAGAATGTGTGTTATTGCTCTTGCTATCGATTTTGCTGAGTCTGAGCTGTTGCGTTGTTCTGAGGA
>JACCDL011011150.1_pt1 | contig 49601 bp, 43 predicted proteins | sample 7441931 | NCBI WGS metagenome assembly JACCDL01 (sample SAMN15323437, study PRJNA562643) | freshwater metagenome | isolation source: river surface water | place: USA:Blue River Watershed | collected 2017-08-16
CGACGATTATCGACGTAACTCCTATGCCGCACAACGGTTGTCGTCCACCTAAGCGTAGAAGAGTTTAACCTTAAAAAAGCAATAGCATGGCAAGATATACAGGTCCTAAAGCAAAAATCTCCAGAAGATTTGGAGAAGCGATCGAAGGGCATAGCAAGGCACTTCAAAAGAAAAACTACCCTCCAGGAATGCATGGTCGTGGTAGAAGAAAGAAGCAGTCAGAATATGCTGTTCAGCTATCAGAGAAGCAAAAAGCAAAATACATCTATGGCGTATTGGAAAGACAGTTCGCAAAGATGTTTGACATTGCTTCTAGAAAATCAGGTATTACAGGTGAAAACCTCCTTCAGCTTCTAGAAGCTCGTTTGGATAACACCGTGTACCGTTTGGGAATTTCTCCAACTCGTCGTGGAGCAAGACAGCTTGTGTCACACAAGCACATCTTGGTTAACGGTGAATTGGTAAACATTCCTTCTTATACTCTTAAGCCAGGTGATGTGGTTTCTGTAAGAGAGCGTTCTAAGTCTCTTGAAGCAATTACCAACAGTTTGGCAGGTAGAGGAACATCTAGGTACTCCTGGTTAGAATGGGATAATGCCTCTATGTCTGGTAAGTTCGTGACCGTTCCTGGTAGAGATGATATTCCTGAGAATATCAAAGTCCAGCTCATCGTCGAACTTTACTCTAAGTAATATTTCACTATTTTCAGCTAAAACAGAACGAAATATATGTCCATACTAGCATTTCAAATGCCCGAAAAAGTGGTAATGGAAAAAGCCGATGATTTTCATGGCTTATTCACATTCAAACCTCTTGAAAAAGGCTATGGAGTTACAATAGGTAACGCCCTTAGAAGAATTCTACTTTCTTCTTTGGAGGGATACGCCATCACTTCCATCAAGATTCCAGGAGTGGTTCATGAATTCTCTACCGTCGAAGGCGTAGTAGAAGATGTGACAGACATCATTTTGAATTTAAAGCAGGTTCGTTTCAAAAAAGTGCACGATGCATTTGACGGAAAAATAGCTGTTGAACTCAAAAATCAATCTGTTTTCACAGCAGGGGACATAGCTAAGTTCACTTCTTCCTTTGAAGTGTTGAATCCGGAATTAGTGATTTGTCACATCGACCAAGCCAAAAATTTTGAGATTGAAATCACAATCGAAAAAGGAAGAGGATATTTGCCTGCTGAAGAATCTAAGCCTAAAGATCAGGTCTTTGGACAAATTGCAATTGATGCCATCTTTACACCTATCAAAAATGTAAAGTATAGCGTTGAAAATACCCGAGTAGAGCAGAAGACTGACTTTGAAAAATTGATTCTTGAAGTACATACAGATGGTTCAATTCACCCAGAGAAAGCGCTTCAGGAATCTGCAAAGATTTTGATACAGCACTTTATGCTCTTTTCCGACCAAACCATGGTTCTTGATTCTACTGGAATCGCTGAGCCAGAGCCTATCGATGAGGAATTCCTTCACATGCGTAAGCTTCTCAAGACCTCTTTAGGGGACCTCGACCTTTCGGTTCGTGCCTTTAACTGCTTGAAAGCTGCTGATGTGAGAACTCTAGGTGACCTTGCTCGTCTTGAAATTTCAGACATGATGAAATTCAGGAATTTCGGTAAAAAATCTTTAGCCGAATTGGAGCAATTGATCCAGGAGAAAGGTCTAACCTTTGGGATGGACATTTCTAAGTACAAACTTGATGAAGAATAATTAAAAATGAGACACGGTAAGAAATTTAACCACCTTGGTAGGACTGCTTCCCACAGAAAGGCAATGCTTTCCAATATGGGAGCTTCCCTACTTCTTCACAAGCGTATATCTACTACGCTTGCCAAAGCGAAAGAATTAAAGAAGTTTGTTGAGCCTCTTGTAACCAGAGCAAAAGAAGATTCCACACACAATAGAAGAATTGCGTTCTCTTACCTAAAAAGCAAAGAGGCTATCAAAGCTCTTTTTGGTGAGGTAATTGAGAAAGTAGGTACTCGTCCAGGAGGATACACCCGAATCATTAAGACCGGGTTCCGTTTGGGAGATAATGCCGAAATGTGCATCATCGAACTAGTTGACTTCAATGAGTTGATGTTGAAGGATGCTGCTCCAGCGAAGAAGACTACAAGAAGATCTAGAAGATCCTCTGGCGATGCTACTGCTTCAACTCCTGCTGCTCAAAAGACAGCTAAAGCGGAAGCAGCTCCAGCTCCAGTAGTAGAAGCAGCTGAAGAAACTCCGATTGCTGAAGCGGAAGTAGTTGAAGAAACTACTCCTGTAGCAGAAGCATCTTCTGAAGAGACAACAGCTCCTGAAGCTTCTGAAGAAAGCGAAACAGAAGAAAAATAAATTGAAAACAATTTCATATCAAAAAGGATTGGACGTCGTTCAATCCTTTTTTTTATTCCCTCGGCTCATCTCTCCCTCCCCAAGTTTTATTAACTTTGCGCAAATTCAAGGAAATGAATATACAAAAAGCTACCCTTCTTCTTGCAGATGGTACGGTCTTCTCTGGAACCCTCATCGGCGCCCCCGGTACCAATGGCGGTGAAATCTGCTTTAATACGGGTATGACCGGTTACCAAGAGATTTACACCGATCCATCTTATACTGGCCAGATCGTAGTGACTACCACCTCCCATATTGGCAACTATGGGGTACATCCAGAAGAGGTGGAATCTACAGCGCCTTGTGTAGCTGGGATTGTAGTGAATAGTTTTTCTGAAGTATTTTCTCGATTAGATGCCTCTGGATCCTTGCAAGATTATTTGGTTAGTTCTGGCATCACGGGCATTGCCGATATAGATACACGCAAATTGGTGCGGCACCTTCGTGATGCAGGAGCCATGAATGCGATTATCAGCTCAGAATTTGAAGGAAATTTGGAGGGGCTGAAGCAAAGGCTTGCCGAAATACCGGATATGAACGGCTTGGAATTATCCTCCAAGGTTTGCACCCAAGAACCTTTCTTTTTTGGTGATCCATCTGCTGCCATTAAAGTGGCCTGCCTAGATTTTGGCATCAAAACCAATATTTTGAGAAATCTGGCTTCACGTGGGGTGTATTGCAAAGTTTATCCTGCCAAAACTGCCCTAGTAGAAATGGAGTCTTGGAACCCACAAGGCTATTTTCTTTCCAATGGACCTGGTGATCCAGCCGTGATGGACTATGCTGTCAATACCGTTAAGGAGGTCCTTGCTACTGGGAAGCCAGTGTTTGGAATTTGTTTGGGACACCAGCTCCTTGCCTCCGCCGTGGGTGTAGGTACCTACAAAATGCACCACGGTCACCGTGGCCTCAACCATCCGATTAAAAATCTATTGACTGGGAAAAGTGAAATCACCTCCCAAAATCATGGATTTAATGTGGTGCGTGCCGATGCAGAAAATAATCCGGAAGTAGAAATCACACACGTTCACTTGAATGACAATACAGTGGCGGGCATCAAATTGAAAAATAGGCCTGCTTTTTCGGTACAATATCACCCGGAATCCTCACCAGGGCCGCATGATTCCCGGTACCTTTTTGATGACTTTATATCCTTGATTACTAATAACTAATTCTAACAAACCTGTAAACACATGACGTTGATTCAATCCATTCATGCAAGACAAATCCTTGATTCACGAGGCAACCCAACCGTAGAGGTAGATGTGGTAACTGAAAATGGAGCTTTTGGAAGAGCTGCAGTACCTAGCGGTGCCTCCACCGGAATAAATGAAGCAGTAGAACTCCGTGATGGAGATAAAAGTAAATACCTTGGAAAGGGCGTTTTGAAGGCTGTCTCCAATGTGAATGATGTCATTGCACCAGAACTAGTGGGCATGGATGTCTTTGAACAAAACACGATTGACCAGATCATGATTGATTTGGATGGTACTTCCAACAAAAGCAAGTTGGGGGCAAATGCCATTTTGGGCGTTTCCCTTGCAGTAGCCAAAGCTGCGGCCATGGAATCTGGGCAGCCGCTTTATCGCTACATTGGTGGAGTAAACGCAAATACGCTTCCTGTACCTATGCTGAATATCATCAATGGTGGTTCCCACTCGGACGCTCCCATTGCCTTTCAGGAATTTATGGTACGCCCAATTGGTGCTTCTAGCTTCTCTGAAGCGATCCGTTGGGGAGCAGAGATCTTTCACAACTTGAAAAAAATCCTTCATGACAAGCATTTAAGCACTGCAGTAGGTGATGAGGGTGGCTTTGCCCCCAACTTCTCTGGAGGAACTGAAGAAGCGCTAGCCTGCATCCTAGATGCCATCACGAAGGCAGGTTACCGTCCTGGAGATGATGTGACCATTGCATTGGATTGTGCCTCTTCAGAATTTTACAAGGATGGGAAGTACGACTACTCCAAGTTTGAGGGACCTAATGGAAAAATTCGCTCTAGAGAAGAGCAAGTGGCCTACTTGGCCGAGCTTACCGAAAAATATCCAATCGACTCCATCGAAGATGGTTGTGCTGAAGAGGACTGGACAGGCTGGGCTATGCTTACTGCCAAAATCGGTTCAAAAATTCAATTGGTAGGAGATGACTTGTTTGTGACCAATGTGAGCTTCCTAAAGCGTGGAATCGAAGAAAAGTCTGCAAACTCCATTCTGGTTAAAGTAAATCAGATTGGTACGCTTACTGAAACATTAAATGCCATTAGCATGGCCCATAAAGCTGGATTTACAGCGGTAATGTCCCACCGTTCAGGAGAAACAGAGGATTCAACCATCGCTGACCTTGCAGTAGCGGTAAACTGTGGACAAATCAAAACTGGTTCTGCTTCTCGTTCGGATCGTATGGCCAAGTACAACCAGTTGCTTCGTATCGAAGAGCAATTGGGAGATTCTGCAGTATTTAAAGGAAGATTGAAGTAATTTTGCTGTGTATATTTAAATCGACAGTCTCGGAATTCCGGGACTGTCTTTTTTTTGCATGATTTTTGTACTTTAGGTATTCGAATACGGCAACATGAAAAAAGTCATCAAATACAGCAGCAATTTTTACGTATTGGCGAGCCTTTCTTTTTTGGTGTGGATGCTTTTTATCGATTCCAATGGGCTTACTACCCAGTGGAGGCTCACCAAGCAGCTTTGGGATTTGGAGGATCAAAAAGAGTACTACAAACAGAAAAAGATTCAAATCCAGCAAGAACGAAATGCCCTTTTTAGCAATCCTGAATTGCTGGAAAAGTTTGCCCGTGAGAAATATCTCATGAAGAAGCCAACGGAAGATCTGTATGTGGTGGTTGAAAAATAAATCCCTGCTTTTTGTTCTAACTGTTTTTTTAGGCTTTCAACTTCCTGCGTATGCGCAACGGGAGATTGATCCGGAAGCCAAATTTTCGTTCAAAAACAGGGGGTATTTTGGAGGAAGTCTTGGGCTTCAACTTGGAACGGTTACACTCGTAGACCTCTCTCCTTTGGCTGGGGTAATGCTTAGTCCCAAATTTTCTACAGGTCTAGGCGCCACATATCAGTACTACGATGACAATCGGTTTCAGGGAAATGCCGGGTCCTCTTATGGAGGTCGAGCTTTTGTTCGCTACAACCTGCTTCCTAATATCTTTGCTTACTCCGAACTGGAGTCGATCAATTGGAATGCCTACAACTATGGGCAGGATGCCTTTCAGCGAACTTGGACGGAAGCGTTTTTTGTTGGTGCAGGCTACTTTACTCCGTTTGGTGCTCGTGGGGGAGCCAATTTCACTTTTCTTTACAACCTCCGTCATTCCAACCGAGAAGCCTACTACAGTGAGCCCTATCAGATTCGGGTTGGATTTGTGCTCTAGCACAAGTTAAACCTAGCTTTCTAGTGATTTTGATGGATCGCCAGTTGCCGTGTTATTGAAGGTTTACTCCAGCTAATTCTAAAATCTTATTACCTACTTTTTCACTACTAGCAAGAAAAAAAATGGTTTGAGGATCAATTAGGTGAGCTGTATACGGTGGTCTGTTAACGATTATCTGCAGATATAAATAGGGGAACTAAGCTTTTTGTATAATCGCGGATACTGATTTTTTAAAAAAACCGCTTCATTTTTTCCAAACCTGTTTTGGCTACAAAATTTGCATCCATGGCATAATATACTGGGTTGAACAGCTCCAAGGAAAGAATGATTTGCCCTCCTTTGGCGCGTAAGGTATGGGCAAGATCTTGTAAGGGCGCGGCACCATCCCCAGGAAATACCCTGTCCTTATCTTGTTGTTCTGTTCTTGGGATGCTCCCAGAAAAATCATTGAGGTGAAAAATTGAGATGGCGTTTCCATCGACCAACTTCAATCCTTCAAATCCCGATCCCCCTCGAAAAAGGTGGTACACATCAGCTAGAATCTTTGCATCGGGATCATTAGCAGCTGCTGCAACGGCTAAGGCTTGGCTGAGATGAAAAAAGGCTGGAAAAGCCCCCCAAAATTCGAGTTGGGGCATGACCCCAGTTTTCCGACCTAGTTCCAACAGTTGCTTGTAGCGCTCACCTGCTCGAAGCAAGTCCAGCGGCACATCCGCTCCGATCGCTGGAGCAGCCACTCGAGTACATCCCAGCTCAGCAAGAAGGCCCATTTCTTTCTCCATCTGGATAAAACCAGCCTTACTTTTGGCTTCATCTTGAGCCATCCAGGTAGGAAAGCCGATACAATCTACCAGGCTGATGCCTGCATCACTCACTAGTTTTTTTAAGGATGCAATGCTTTTCCCTCCTTGGAGGTAGCCTTCAATCTCCATCATCCAGGGCTCTAGCCCTTGGTATCCCGCTCGAGCAGCCAGCTCGATCAACTGCGGCAAGCTTAGCTTTTGACCCCGAACGGTACTTGTGTTTAGGGAAAAAATAAACTCGGTTTGAGGTTCAGTTTTAGGTTTTGCTTCGGTAGCTGGCACTAAGGCTCCTACTAAGGGAGTAAGGGCTAAAGTTTTGAGGAGAGATCTTCTGCTTGTCATTGGATTGCTTTTCTTATCCGTTTAAATGGATAGGCTGCCATTCAAACATATTCTGAATAAATAAATTTTATCCCAAATTTCAATTGTATTTTTCACTATGCGTATTATACTGTTTCTAGCGGTTCTGGTACTTTTTAAGCAGGAAGTATCTGCTCAGGTTGCTGGGAAAGATTTGCCATTTCTATCGGCTTACCAAGAAGAGATCCCCTATTTTCAAGAATTGATTACTGGAGGTCAATATGCGGCACCTTCCGCACGCATCAAAGGGGATCCCTATTTCATTACCCGTCAGTTTGAAGCTGGAACTTTACGTATTAATGGAATCTCTTATCCTCAAGTCCCATTGATCTACGATATTTTCCGAGATCAACTCGTAACTTTTCATCCGATCTTCAATCAAAAAATATTGATCAAACCAGAGAAAATCGATGGATTTGAGTGGAGTGACGGGAAGCTATTCCGATTTTTTTCTGGGAATGAATCGTTTTTACATCATGGAAATGGGATTTATCAGGTATTAGGTCAAGGAAAATCAATTGCCCTGGTCAAACGCTACAAAACAACCCGCTCCTTCCGAGATATATCGCGCTATGACGCAGAGTATGTAGAGAAAAAAGACTACTTTCTTTGGAAGGAGGGTACCTTTTTTCCAATAAAAAAATCATCTCAAGCCTTTACTGCCTTGCAGCTTAATGCCAAAGAGCTGAAAAAAGAGTTAAAAAGTAAAGGGTTGCAATTCAACAAAGCTCCAGAGGCCTATTTAAACTATCTGGTGGCACATCCTGATTCAAACTGATGCGTACCTTTGGTTATATCGTCCCCATCCTTTTGTTTCTCTCCTTGCCGAATGGATCGGTATTTGCGCAGCAGCAAGAGAAAAAGCAGGAGCCAAAGGTAACCGGCTTGTTTGCTGGCGTGACCTTTGAGCGCTTTGCCGAGCTATTAGAAAAGGATACACCCTACCGCTTTCTATTCAAAAAAGAAGAGCTTGCGAACTTCACAGTTAGCCTGCAAGCAAATGGAGACAAGTTGGAGGACGTATTAGGTATACTTTTTTTAAAAACTGGATTTAGCTTCTCCATTTCCAAAGACTTTGAAGTTTTCATTTTTGCAGGTGAAAAGAAAGCAGTGGAGTTCCTGCCCAACTATTTTCAAGCGCCTTCCAAAGCGAGTCAATCTACTGCATCCGTTCAAGATGAGTTTGTTCGGAATCGACGCTACATTATTGGTGTTCCAGGTCCCGGTACGGAGGCAAAGCTTCAGGGGAAGGTGATTAGTTTGGAAAATAATCTTCCGATTGAGGGGGCGATTGTATTTGAAAAAGAGGCCATGCGACAAGCCGTAACCAACAAATCTGGGGAATTTGAACTGCTTGTTCCAAAAGGCAATAAAACCTTGTTCATTCAAAATATTGGTGGTTATACAGAGCAGCGACTCCTAGATATTCAAGGGGATGCAACTCTAGAACTCAGTATAGGGGAGGGAGTTTTTGCTTTAAATGAGGTAGTGGTAAGCTCTGGAGCTTTATCCCAAGTGGCAAGACCAGAAATGGGAGTGCAGTCCCTTAGCGTACAAGAAATGAGAAGGCTTCCAGCCGTTATGGGTGAAGTGGACATTATCAAAGGGCTTTTGACCATGCCTGGAGTCAATACTGCTGGAGAAGCAAGTGTTGGTTTTAATGTTCGTGGGGGTGCTGCGGATCAGAATTTGATTTTGATGGACCAAAATACATTGTTCAATCCTTCTCATTTGTTTGGATTTTTCTCGGCTATCAACTCAGATATGGTGCAGGGAGTGGAGCTGTATAAGTCTGGAATCCCTGCGAGCCTTGGGGGTAGGCTATCCTCAGTATTACAAGTCACACCCAAAAAAGGACGCTCAGATAAAATTGGTGGCTCTGGAGGAATTGGTCCAATGACCAGTAGGCTGAGTTTGGATGGACCTATAGGAAAGAAAACCACTTTTATTTTGGGTTCGAGGCTTACCTATTCGGATTGGCTTCTTGATTTTATTTCTAAAAAAACTGATTTGGGGGCCAGCAGGGCTGCTTTCTCGGATTTCAACGGTACGGTGGAGCATGAGTTAGGTGCAAAGGACAAGCTTCGCTTATCGGGTTATTTTAGCAAAGATTCCTTCCAATTTGACCCAGATACCGTATATAGCTATTCCAATCAGAATTATGCCCTCTCTTGGACCCATTACTTTAACGATGCATTGGAGGCAACTTTCTCTGTAGGACAAGATGGTTATAATTTTGAAGTAGCAGGGGAGGACAACCCATTAAATTCCTACCAATACCGATTTGACATCCGTCAGCAATTTGTAAAAGCACAATTCCGTCAGGAGAAAGGGGATCGACACCTGCTTAGCTATGGGGTGCATGGCATTCGCTATCAGCTTAACCCAGGAGAGATTCTCCCTTTTGGGCAAGAAAGCGGTGTGCTATCAGATCAAGTGGCTCCCGAAACAGCTATGGATTGGTCTCTTTACCTTGGGGACGAATTTGAAATCAATGATCAATGGGCGCTGAGTGGTGGATTACGATACAATTTTTACACTTTTTTGGGCCCTCAAACCCTTCCCGTCTATGTGAAAGGAGAGCCCTTTCTAAACGAAAATATTACTGGAGAAACCCGCTTTCAGTCTGGGGAACCAGTTCAGACCTACCATGGTCCTGAATTCCGATTTTCCGCTCGCTATGCCCTCTCCAACCAATCATCCTTGAAGGCAGGGGTCAACTCGATGCGGCAAAACATTCACTTGCTTAGCAACTCCTCGGTGATTACCCCAACAGATACCTGGAAGTTGAGTGATTCCTTCTTAAAACCTCAACAGGGGATTCAATATGCTCTAGGTTACTTTAAAAATATGAATCAAGGTGCTTTTGAGTTTTCTGCTGAATTGTACTACCGATCCATGCAGAACTTGCTCGACTACCGATCTGGTGCAAGCATAGTATTGAATGACCGAATTGAGCAAGAGGTATTGGTCACTCAAGGAAAAGCTTACGGCATGGAGCTGTACCTCAAAAAATCAACAGGAAAGCTCAATGGAACCCTGGCCTATACCTACAGCCGTTCGCTAATGCAGACGGATCCTTCAGAGCAGAAAGAGCAGATCAACCGTTCTGAATGGTATCCTAGCAATTTTGATCAACCCCATAACGCTAATTTTGTAGGGAATTTGGAACTAAGTAAGCGGGTGAATGTGACCTTAGCAGGAAAGTACAGTACGGGTAGACCTGTGACGCTGCCGATTGCTAAGTTTAACTATGGAGGATCAGAGCGCGTCTATTTCTCTGACCGCAATTCCTTTAGGGTCCCTGATTATTTCCGCATGGACCTTTCTATTAATCTAGAAGGGAACCATAAAATAGCCAAACTTGCGCATGCCTCATGGTCTTTCGGAGTGTACAACCTATTTGGAAGGGACAATGCCTATTCGGTCTATTTTGTTCCAGAAGCCGGCAAATTAAGAGGCTATCAACTTGCGATTTTCGCTGAGCCAATTCCATTTATCACCTATAACTTTAGATTTTGATGCGAAAAGCCATAGGTCTTGTTTTTGTATTGCTCGCGACACTTCTTGGGTGTAGGACTCCTTACGAACCAGAAGTACCTGCTACTGAGCTAAGGGTCTTGGTAGTGGAAGGATATTTGGATACCGAGGGCTTAAAAAGCGAACTCAAGCTTAGTAGAACAGCTCCATTGGGAGCTTCGTCAGCCTTTATTCCAGAAATCCGAGCCAAAGTAGTGCTTAAAAGTGCCTCAGGGCAAGTTTTCCCCCTTGTCGAGACAGGTTTAGGAACCTATATTTTTGAACGAAACATTGATGAAAAGCAATCCTATTTGCTGGAAATTGAACTAAGCTCGGGTGAAAGGTATGTTTCTGAAGGTCTACAACCCATTGTAACACCTGAAATTATTGATGCAGGTTTTAAGCGGGATGTGGAAGGCGTGGAGGTATTTGTAACCACCCAAGGCAATGCCAATGCAGATGATTTTCTTTGGACCTTTGAAGAAACCTGGATTTTTCGACCGCGAATTCGAACTTCGTATATCTATGTTCCTGAAATTAAGAATGTTCGAGACCAAAAGCAGACAGAACAGACCTCACTCTGTTTCAAGACTGAGCCTAATCCTGGGATTCTTTTGGAGACAAGCTCTCGATTTAAGGATCAAGTAGTCTTCCAGAAAACCATTACGGAGATTCCAACTGGTGATGAGCGAATCATGGAACGCTACAGTATTCTTATTTCACAAAAAGGAATTGCTTCCAAGGATGTGCCTTTCTGGGAAATTTTAAAGAAAAACACAGAAGATATCGGTTCGATATTTAGCCCACTTCCCTCTTTGATCGGCGGAAATATGAAGAGTATGGATGCGGACAAAAGCCCCGTCATCGGTCAGGTCAGCCTTGGAGTGATCCGCCAGAAGCGAATCTACATTAATCAAGTGGAGGTGAGTCCTTGGAATTACCTTGATCCAAAGTTTAATGATTGTGTTATCGGAGAAGAGGCTGTTTTAGCTAAAGATTACCAAGTAATTTTTGGTAATGGCGCTGTGGTTCCTGCAAGGCCATTGATGGTGGGAACTACGATCGTTGGCTATTACCCCTCAACTAAAAGATGTACTGACTGTAGCTTGTATGCATCTAAAATTAAGCCCATATTTTGGGTAGACTAATGTCATGCCAACGTTGAAGAAATACCTAATAACCATACCCCTACAAAGCAGATTTAAAGCGCTGATTTGTGGGTTGCTGTGCTTCCTTGGGCTGGTAGGTCCGAACAGAGGACAATCAGCAAATGCTCCGAAGGAGCGGGTGCATTTCCATACGCCGAAGACCCTTTATTTTACTGGTGAGAAAATCTGGTTTGATGCTCAGGTGAGTTTGGGAGAGCAAGCGACATCTTCACAGGTTTTGTATGCCGAATTGGTAGACCGGAATTCCAACTCAATCACGCATGTCAAAGTGCCGCTTCAGGCCGGTTTTGCTTTAAATTTCATACCAGTTTCAGATCAAATCCCATCTGATCAGTACTTATTGCGTGTGTATACCCGGATCAGCCCTTATTTGGATTTGAATCAAGGAATCGCTCAGCAGCTGGTCACCATCATCAATCCGAAAATTCCTCCCAAGGAGGTTGCAGCTTCTAATCGCCAAATTCTCCAATCTTCGAAGTCCTTTGAAAAAGGAACCTTTGTCAATTTTGATTCATTTAGCACTGCTGAAGGAAGTGTTCTGGCTTCAGGAATTTCCATTGCCAATCCATTTTTAGTGGAAGAGCAAAAGCTGTTGCCTGCTGAAGAAGTGTATGAAAATTTAGTTCCTCGGCCTTTACTTCCGGAACTTTTTGGTCACCTAGTTCAGGCGAAAGTTGCTTCTTTAGATACTGCACTCACCTATTTTCTTTCCCTTCATGGAGCAAAAAGTGCCCTGTTTACAGATCATGTGGACGAGCAAGGCATGCTTGTTTTTGATGCTGGAGGATTACGGCATTGGGATCGTTTAATCTTGCAACTTGAAAACGGGGAGGAGATGCCAGGCTTGGAGGTGATTTCTCCATTGATTAAAACGACCTTCCAATCGAATTTCAGTTTTCCTGAATTGTCCTTGGCTCAAGCTGATCTTGATTACCTTCAAACACTACTTAAGGCTGCTGTGGTACAGCAGGAATATTTGGAAGAAGCTGACCAAGACTCTTTGGAAGTGGTCACTGGATTTGTGGAAGATTACAGCTACAACCTGGACGATTACACTCGGTTTGAAGATGTGGAAACGGTGTTAAAAGAATATGTTCCTAGTGTTGCAGTTCGTCTAAAGGACAAAAAGAAAACTTTCCGACTTTTGGATGAAGCGGAAAAGGGTGTTTTCGACACCAATCCCTTAATTCTAATCGATGCGATGCCTTTATTTGATTCGGATCTTTTGGCCTCCTTCAATCCCAAATTTCTTCAGCGTTTGGAAGTGCTCAACCGTGAGTTTTACCTAAACGACCGCACTTATCCAGGTGTGCTTAGTTTTTCGAGTTACTCCAATAATTTTGGTTTATTTCCTCTAGCCCCAGCGGCACGGTTTTTTGACTATCCAGGGATTCAACCCTCAGTGATCCTGGATCGAAAACAGTTTGTACAACCCTCTATTGCCTCGAGAATACCAGATTGGCGAACAGTGCTGTTTTGGCAATCTAGTGGTCAAGAAGTAAGTACCATGCTACCCCAATTGGCAGGAACATTTGTGTACTGGGAGCAAGTGAATGTAGGTGGTAAGTTGACTGTTCGCCGGACTTTTTTTGAAGTGAAAGACTAATTGGCTCTTGTAGCTATTTGCTTGCCTAGTAGTGAAGCAATTGGACTTAGTCAGGAATTAGGTATTCCAGCAGGGTTTTACCATAACGTGTACGAATCAGGTATTGTCCTTGACTTGGGAGGTGACTCAATTGAATTTCACCATTACTTTGAAGTGGGGTGCTAATCAGTAGATTTCCATTTAAGTCATACAGATATCCCAAGCTCTGCTCCAGATCGGTAACTGCGACAATTTTCCGGGAGGAGCCAAAATCAAAATAACCTATCCAGGTCTTGCTTTCAGCTAAGGGTAGAGTCATCAGCAAACGCTGTTGACTATCAAAAAGCTGTGTTTTATTGAATTGCTCCAATACAAGTAGGGAGGAGTTGCCCTTTTGGTCACTGAGACTTCGAAATTTATCGTCTCGATTTGATTTTTGAGCTTGGGTTTTTTTGATGATTTCACCAGAAAAGGAAATATCAAGGATTTCACCACCAGTTGTGACGGCTTGAAGCGTTGGGGTGCCTGTCTTATTGAAAATAAGCGGACTGGCAATTCCGTCTGGGAGTTTGAGAGGGGATCCGCTTCGAGATTCGCCTTTACGGCTAAAGAAATGTAATTCACCGGAGATGCCTAGTACCACCATAAAATCACCTTTTCCCGGTACCCGAGCATGAAAGGGAGTCCCGTTTGCAGGTTCTCCTAGAGGTAAGGGATTCCAGTTTTCTAAGTCCTTCCCCATTTTGTCAAGCAACCATAAATTCCCCTTCTCGGTAGCTATAAAGTAGCGGTAATCTAGTGTTTGGTCATAGTCTACTATACTTAGATGAGTGATTTTTTCTCCAGGAATGGATTTGGGGAATCCAGGCAAAGGTTCTCCTAGGCGGTCTATGGCATAGATTCGATCCGAAGTAGCAAGTACGAGCTGTAGCTTGCCATTTTTGAAATAATCAATTTGAAAGGTTTCAGATAGGATAGGGCCAGTTAAAGCTTGGCTATATACTTGCTCACCAGCTGAATTGATGACATACAAGACATGATTTTGATCTTGAACAACAAGGTCTTCAGTGTTGTCATTGAAATTTTTGATTGCTTTGGGACCAAAAATTAGATTTTCAGGAAGTGCTACTTCTTTTCCAGATGCCAGCTCAAAGGATTTAGTTTCTTCTTCTCTACTGTATCCTTCACCGGTGTATCCTAGGGTGAGTGTTGCTTCAGGTCCGTTTGAACTTTGGTGGATACGCAATCCCAAGCTGGTAAATGCTTTCAACGCTGTTTCGTATTTCTGGATAAAGGTACTCCAGCTAGGGTTGGTGGTTTGAACCCAACTTGTCCAGATTTTTGGAAGCAGAATTGTTTTGCTGTATCCCGCAGCAGGTGATAGCTTATTTTTAGTTTCACCAGGCTTTTTTGTCCAAGTATTGCCTTGAGCATAGTCATCCAAAATGCTTCTTAGACCATTCCCTGAATTGCTCATTAGTAAAATCTGTCCCACTTGGCTGACAAAAGTTTGTTCAAACCCTACAAACCGCCCATTGAATAAGTGAGCAGGAAAATTCTCCTCAGGGAAAAATAAAATTTCCTTTTGCAAGTATTGTTCCGAAGGATCAAATTCAGTGGTGTCTCGGTATTCCTTGAGGATTTTCCAGGCTTGTTCTGGATTTTCCAACTTTACTAGAAGTGCAATATTTTCTTGGGTCTCAGAAAGGGGTTCCATTTTGATAAAATACTGCTCTCCACTGAGATAATCTAAAAACCCTCGATCGATTAACCGAGTTTGAACCTCCCCGCTGACAGTAGATTTGGGAACAAAGGAGCTGTTTCCAAGTTTTTGTGCTTCGTAATTGTCCTTCAGGTTGACCTGAGTGATCGATTGTGTCTGCGTGGAAATCAAGTTTTCAAACTCCGCAAGTTGAGCTTGCACAGAAGGCAGAAAATCCACGTCAGGAAGTCCTTGAATTGGTCCTTTAAAAACGAGTTGCTTATCTTCAAATTTTAACTCTAGGGAAAGTAGAAAGTCTGTGGTCTGCAGTTCTTCAATAGCTGCTGAAGTTTTGTCGGCACTCACACCGCTGAGCAGTTTGACTAGCCCTTTTGAGGATAGGATTAGCCTGCCCAAGCCTTCTTTATTGGAAAGTTGTTCGCCTAGCTTGGTCGAAATTGGGTTTGCGTCCTCACTGAGGTAAAATCGAATGGCCTCTTCAATGACAAAAGAAGAGGAAGAAATGAGCAACACATTATTGAGGACAGTAATGCTCCATTGGATGCTATTGTTGCCATCCAATACATCGTAAATCTCTTGTTCGCTGTATTTTCGAGATTGAAATCGTGTAGTTTTTGGGGCCTTGGATTTTAACTTTTCCAAAAGCGCAGCAGGTGAGTTGGATCCAAAATTCAGTGTGAAAAGCAGACTAAATTTATCGGTGCCAACTGCATGATAAGAAACTGTTACCTGTTTATTCCGTAGGGTTTTGGTTACAAATCCTACTTCTCCAACTAGGCTATCTAATGCGCTTAATTGGTTGTCTAAGGATTGGAATGCGGGAAATTGTGATAGCGGTTCCCAGATGGGTTGGCTCTGGAGTTCTTGCCAGGCATAATCGGCTTGTTGGGTTTCGAATAAAAATACAGCATCGTCTGAAATCAGTTCAAGGCTGTTGATGGTTCTGGATTTGATAAACCGTTGGTATACTTCATAGCCTCCCCATCCAAGAAGGGATAGCACAAGGATGACCAACAAACTTTTCCAGATTTTCAAGTTGCAGTATCGAGTAGTAGTAAAAGAAGGAAAAAAAGACCTAAGCGACTTTCTCTAGTGAAAGTCGCTTAGGTCATCGGCCTAGAAAAGACCAGTTTAGTTACTTATGCGATCCAAAACCTCCATCACTTCTTTGACGTGGCCTCTGGATGTTTCCAGCAATTGTTGTTCCTCTGCATTGAGATCTAGTTCAAGGACTTTTTCAATCCCGTTTTTGCCTAGGATTACTGGCACACCAAGGTAGCAATCATGAATACCGTATTCACCATCCAATTTGATGCATACTGGGAATACTCTTCTTTGGTTTTTCAAGATGGCTTCTACCATTTGGGCAGCAGCAGCACCAGGCGCATACCAGGCAGAAGTACCCATTAGCTTGACTAATTCACCTCCTCCAAATTTGGTTCGCTCGATGATGGCATCTAGTTTATCTTTTGCTACTAGTTCAGTAACAGGGATGCCTGCTACTGTGGTGTATCTTGGAAGTGGAACCATGGTATCTCCATGGCCTCCCATAAGGATTGCTTGAATTTCTTTTCCAGAAACATTCAATTCTTCAGCGAGGAAAGCACGGTAGCGTGCCGTATCCAAAATTCCAGCCATACCCATCACTTTATTTCTTGAAAACCCAGAAGTTAAATGTGCTTGGTAAGTCATTACATCCAAAGGATTGGACACAACGATAATGATTGCGTTTGGAGAATATTTTGCTACGTTTTCAGTAACTGACTTTACGATTCCTGCATTGGTTTCAATTAAATCATCACGAGTCATTCCGGGTTTTCTTGGAAGCCCTGAGGTGATGACTACCACATCTGAATTTGCAGTTTTGCTGTAGTCATTGGTGCTGCCAATGGTACGGCTATCGTATTGATTGATGGGTGCTTTTTGCCAAATGTCAAGTGCTTTGCCTTCGGCAATGCCTTCTTTGATGTCTACTAATACAATCTCTTCAGCTATCTCGCGGTATGCCAATACATCGGCACAAGTGGCGCCTACATTTCCTGCCCCAACAACGGTTACTTTGCTCATGGTTTTAAATTTTTTGGTTTGAATGCCTGTAAATCGGCCCTAAGTTACTAAGTGATATTAAGGAATTGAAACCGCTTCTGGATTAAGTTTGTTGCGAAGGCACTGTTTTTTTTAATGTAAGGCGAGTTTTTGTTGCAGGGGACTATTCAAACATTTGCCGTAGGCTAAAGAACCCAAAAGATTCACGGTAGGATCGAAAAAGACGCTGATTGTTGGCATTGTAAAATTCAGCGAGTGAAGTCATCATTTTTGCCTTAATTTTTGGGTTGCTCTCAAAAATTTCCAGCAGTGCAAACTGTGGGATGACCAGTAATTCAGCTTCATCCGAGGTCACTAAGGCGGTATAGGTTCGTTTCGAATTTTCCAGAAGGGAATTTTCACCAAAGGCATCCCCTCGCTTCAGTTGCATAATGGTTTCAAAATTTTCGCTGAGATCAATGGTCAGATCTACCTGGCCTTTTCGAATGAGGTAGAGGGCTTGGCTAGGATCCTTGCTAAAAAAAACAACTTCATCACGAACATATTTCCGCTCGTGCATCGTGGGCAAAAAACGAGCGAGTTCCTGCTGCTTGAGTAGCTCGAAAAATTTGATGCCTTGCAGGAAATCAAACATCCGCAATTCTTGAGGCTCATAGGTTTTGGAAAAAGGATTTCTCATGGCTTAGCGTTTTTGTATGTGCAAGCATTTTTGGGTGGCAGGGCTCACTTTTGCCCAGTCTGCAATCCGCATGCCAACTACCCAAGCGATTTTATTGCCTGAAACTAGGACTTTTACCTCTTTTTTTAACGCAAGAGGTACTTTATTGTCAATTAGAAAGTCGGAAATCTTTTTTTCAGAAGTCATTCCTAATGGATTAAATCGGTCTCCTTCTTCCCAGCTTCGGATTTGAAGTGGAAATTCCAAACAATCCAAATCCAAGACAGCATGGGCTGGATTCCGATCGATTTCTTTTGGAAGACCATTCCAAGCCAATTGGTACCCTCCCTCAGGAAGTTCCATAGAAGGAGTCCCAAAAGGCAGTTCAATCGCTGGAAATTCAACCGATAAAGGGTACAAAATCAATTCCTCTCGATCTAGACTAAGTTCGTGCGTCGCGCTACGCAATAATAGACCGGGCTGGATATCTTCCAAACATTTGGATAGGGACAAGGCTTGGTCGGAATTGAATCCGTAAGGGCGCAACCAGAAATATAGGAGGGTGGTAGCACCCGGTAGATTGCGGATGGACTTGTAGGCTAGGAAGCTCATCCCACGTTGTTCTCGGATATGCTCCTTTTTCCAAGCCTCAAATAATCCCATAAACGCCTTTCCTGTGTCCTTTAATCGTGCAAAGCTTTGTAGTAGATTCTGTCGTGTGTCAGGTTCGAGGTTGTAGAGTGCCGGCAATCCACTATGGCGCAACTTATTTCTTTTGTAATCACTCGATGCATTGGAACGGTCTTCTCGCCAAGTTTGCTTGACTTCCTCCATGTAGGATTCAAGTTGAGCTCTGGAAAAGGGGAGTAGTGGTCGTATCAGCCAGCCCCTACGCTCGCTCATGCCATACAATCCCTCAATGCCGGTGCCTCTTACCAAGTTTAGAAAAATAGTCTCTAGCTGGTCATCCTGGTGGTGGGCTAAGATAATTCCTTCCAGATTTTGCTGAGTTCGAATTTTCTCAAAATAGGTGTAGCGGATTTCTCGAGCGGCCATTTGTATGGAAATGCCATTTTTATCTGCCCATTCTACTGTATCAGCCCGATGAACATGGATAGGTATGGAGCGGTCCTGTGCCCAGTTTGTTACAAACTCCTCATCTCCATCACTCTCCGCATCTCGTAAGCCAAAGTTGACATGAGCAAGCTCAAATCGAATCCCTGCTGAATGAAGTAGATGGGCTAGAGCGATGCTATCTAGACCTCCACTACAAGCCAAGAGGTAGGTTTTGTTGGGCTCAACAAGTGTGCGTTGGTGGATATGATAGATAAAGGCGTCGTACATTGATCAAAAATAGCTTTTTCTGCTAAATTTGCCTCCATTACGTCCTGTATGAAATCTCCTTTTTTCTTTCTATTTCTACTTTTGGTAATCTGGATGCCCATCCTTGGTCATGCGCAGACCTCTTCGCTATTGGAGATTCGAAGTGCAGATCTCCTTCAGGGTGCCAAAGGCTTTGAGCGCCTGCTGGGAAATGTGAAAATGAAGCACCAAAATTCATTAATTTCCTGTGATTCGGCCTATTTTTTTCGAGATGAAAATCGAGCACAGCTTTTTGGAAGGGTGCAAATCAAAGACGAGGAAGATCCCATCACCACGACCAGTGCCTATGCGGAGTACGATGGTGCAACCAAGGTGGCAAAGCTTCGAAAAAATGTAATCTTCACTAATCAGAAGACGAAGTTGTATACCGAATACCTGGATTACAACCGTGAATCCAACGTAGCCACTTACTTTGAAGGAGGAAAGATGGTAGATTCAGTTAACGTGTTGACGAGTGAGTTGGGTACCTATGACATCAATTACGAGCGGATAAGCTTCGAGCAAGATGTGATTTTAGTGAATCCAGATTACACGCTCAAAACGCAGAACCTTATTTATTTGACCATCCCCAAAACCGCGCAAACTCCAGGCTTGACCAATATTTTGTCCAAAGAGGGATACAATTTGGATGCGCAAAAGGGAAGTTTTTACGATACGCAGCTCAAGCAGTTTAAGTTTTTTGAGGGCCTGGTGGAGACAGAGCAGAGTCGGGTGAAAGCAGATGAATTATTTTACGATGAACCCAAAGCGTACTATGAGGGCAAAAAAGATGTACGAGTTTTGAATAAGGAAAGAGAGCTAGAGGTATTTGGAGATGTTGGAAACTATTGGGAGACTAAAAAATATAGTCAGGTATATGGGAAGGCTTTGGTACGAAAGTACTTTGAGTCAGACACACTTTTTCTTACCGCAGATACGTTGATTTCACAGGATGGCGAAGCTGATTCATCCAAATTTTTGCTTGCCTTTCATCAGGTGAACCTAGTCAAGTCCGATCTTTCAGGAAAAGCAGATTCCTTGTTATATGCCTTTGGGGATTCGTCTATTCATCTGTATAAAGATCCGATTTTATGGAATCGCTCCAGCCAAATTGCAGCAGACAGCATGGTATTTTACCTCAAGAACGAAACCTTGGATCGGGTATACATGAAGAATAAGGCCTTTGCGATTTTGACAGATACCTTATTGAATTTCAACCAGATGAAAGGAAGAAAAATGACTGGGTACTTCAAAGACGGGCAGATGAGTAGTTTATTTATTGAGGGGAATGGGGAGTCCCTGTACTATGCGCTCGAAGGAGATACCTTGACCCAAGGAATCAATCGTATTTTGAGTGCTACCATCGGGCTGAGTTTTGTGGATGGACTGATCAAAAAATCAAATTTTGGCGTTCGACCCGATGGAAAATTTATTCCAGTCCAGGACATAGATGAAAAGATAAGTCGGCTTGAAGGATTTCGATGGAGGGTATCTGAAAAACCTGCGCGAGCGACGATAGATACTTGGAGGAAGGTAGTTGAAATTGATCCTACGCTACGAAATTATTTCAATGATCCGGAAGTAAAGCTGAGCATGCCCACGCAAGGACAACTTCAAAAAGCCCTGAAAGAAAAGCCTGTCAAGCAGTCGGGTGGCGGTTAAGCGGTTAGAAACGCCTCATTTTTTAAACTTAACAACAATTAACCCAGTTTTGGGAAAAAACTTGTATCTTTTTAAATACATTTAACGTAGAGTTTCTAGAATTTATTGTACCCACTCAGACTTATTGCGTACCTAACTTTCATGAATACCCAATTGCTCAAATTGATCTTTATGCTGCTGCTTCTGTTCCCGATTTTTGCGGGTGCCCAGCAGGTACATGTCCTGAGTGAAGCGGTTGAATTTTCAGGTAAAATTGGTTCCTCCCAGCGGAAAACAGTACTCCTTCATAATGAGTCTTCCCAACCGAAAACATTTTTGCTGCGAAACATCAAGGGGAACATAGGTTCGTCTCAAAAAATGCGTATTTGTCTAGGCGATCAATGTTTTGATCCCAAAAAAGACTTGGCCAAAGTCATGTTAAAACTTGCTCCAGGAGAGATTTACACTGACCTCTACTTGGAGTTTGAATTAGGCATCGCGGAGACATTAGGAAGTTTTGATTTGGTTTTTGTGAATAGTGAAGCCTTACGCGAATTTTTTGTAGTGGAGGCGAAATATTCCGTGTCAAGTGAGCTAAAAGCAGATTTTTCACACAAAGACATCAAGCTGGGGGATATTTATCCCAATCCGAGCAATCGGGTAGCACAATTGGATTATACTCTCGTCAATCCAAAATCAAAAGCCAAAATCACAGTTACAAGTTTCATTGGTAACCCTATAGCGGAATATGAATTAGATCCTACACGAAATAGTTTGGTCATTCATGTTGCGGACTTCCAGCCAGGGGTGTATTTCTACACCTTATTTGTTGACAATAAAAACGTGGTGACTAAGAAATTACAAGTGAAAAAGTAAGGCATCTCGTCAAGTCCATTTCATTTGAAATCTTACAATAATCCCTTATATTTGCGGTCCTTAAATTAATCATGCGGCACTATTCGATCTTCTTTGTATTCGTCTTGGTTCTCCTTGGAGCCTGTGGACCTTTTGCCAAGTTGGAAAAAAGCACCAACTGGGAGGAGTTGTACAATGGCGCCAACAAATACTATCAGGAAGGAGAGTACAACAAAGCGATCATCTTGTATGAAAAGGTGCTTCCTGTCATCAAGGGATCTGAAAAGGCAGAAATGGCGGAATACAACTATGCCAACTGTCATTTCAAGACCAAAAGATACATTGAATCTGCAGGTTATTTCAATACCTTTTTCAAGACCTACAACCGAAGTGCGCTAGCGGAAGAAGCCTTATTCATGCACGCGTATTCCCTCTACTTAGACGCTCCTGATTACAACTTGGATCAGCAAAGCAGCAAAGAAGCGGTCACTGCCATTCAGCAATTTGTAGGTAAATTCCCCGGTTCTGCAAGCTATGAGCGAGCCATGGAAATGTTGAGGGATTTGGAGTCCAGATTTGAAGAAAAGGCCTACAGCGAAGCTGAAATGTACTACCGATTGAAGGAAGGTTTGAGACCTGGAGATTTTTACAGGGCCTGCATCATCAACTTTCAAAATTTTGCCAAAGACTTTCCAGAAAGCAAGCGCAATGAGTTGTTGGCCTACCGCTTGGTAGAAGTGGGCTATACCTATGCCAAAAACAGTGCATTTAATAAGAAAGAGGAACGTTTGAATGATGCCTTGAAGTTTGCATCTAATTTTTACCGAAAATACGCAGCAAGTGGATATTTGGGAGAGGTTAAAAAATTAGAAGCGCAAACCAAAGAAGAAATTCAGGCGTTTAACAAACAGAAAAAAGAGATCGCAGATAAAAGAGCTGCAGAAGAGGCGGAAGCAGCAATTACCACCTCAAATTAATTCAATTACACGCATTTAAACACAAAATATATGGCTGTTAATCCATCAATCATCACTAGAGACCTAGATAAAATCGCCGATCAAACAGGCAACATCTATGAGTCGATTCACATCGTAGGTCAGCGTGCAAAGCAAATTTCTTCAACCTTGAAGGAAGAGCTGAATAACAAGCTTTCTGAGTTTGCTTCTACCGTAGACAACTTGGAAGAAGTATTTGAAAACAAAGAGCAGATTGAGATCTCCAAGTTTTACGAAAGAATGCCGAAGCCAACCTCTTTAGCAATGGAAGAATTTATTGAGGGGAAAATTCACCACAGGTATCCGACGCAAGAAGGAGCGGAATAATTTCGAATGAACCTGCAAGGCAAACGAATTTTAGTCGGTGTTACAGGCAGCATTGCCGCATATAAAACAGCGATTTTAACACGCTTGCTTATCAAATCTGGAGCAGAGGTACAGCTGATAGCGACTACTTCTGCTCTTGATTTTATTACCCCTCTTACCTTAGCTACCCTCTCCAAACGTCCAGTACTCTCTGCTTTTTTTGAAAAAAGTACCGGTCAATGGCACAATCATGTTGAGCTTGGCCTTTGGGCGGATTTATTTATAGTAGCTCCACTCAGCGCCAATACGCTAGCCAAATTTGCCCAAGGAGGATGTGATAACTTGCTAACTGCCACCTATCTCTCCTGCCGCTGTCCGGTGATGCTTGCGCCTGCCATGGACTTGGATATGTACCAGCACCCTTCCGTGCGGGCCAATCTGGCTAAAGTAGCTTCCTTTGGAAATAGAGTTTTGGATGCCGAAATCGGTGAGTTGGCCAGTGGGCTTTCTGGCCAAGGACGCATGATGGAGCCAGAGCATATCTTGGAGCAGGTGATTCAGTTTTTTAATACTAAGAAGGATTTTTTGGGTAAAAAAGTGCTGATTACCTTGGGTCCAACTCAGGAAGCACTTGACCCTGTTCGATTTTTGAGTAATCATTCCAGCGGAAAAATGGGCTATGCACTAGCCAAAGCATTTGAGGCCCAGGGAGCAGAAGTTTCACTTGTTGCAGGTCCAGTCTCCTTGAAGTTGGATGAAAGCCGTTTTCAAGTGCATCGAATCACCACTGCAAGCGAGATGTTTGAAGCAGCCAAATCCCTGCATGCCCAGATGGATGTGGTAGTATTTGCCGCTGCAGTGGCAGATTTCAGACCTGAAAATGTAGCTATTCAAAAAATTAAAAAAGCTGGGGAGGAACTTACACTTCGATTAGTACCCAATGTAGATCTTGCCTACGAGCTCGGAAAATTAAAAAGCGCCAAACAGATTCACGTTGGCTTTGCCTTGGAAACAGAACAGGAAGAAGTGAATGCCAAAGCCAAATTGGAGCGTAAAAACTTTGATTTGGTTGTGTTGAATTCAGCAAATGAGGCCGGAGTTGGATTTAAGCACGACACCAATCGAGTTCGTGTTTTTCATAAGGGAGGAAATGAAGTTCAGTCTGCCCTTTTGCCGAAGGAAGTGATTGCGGAATTTATTTTAGAGGAAGTCAAAAAAGCTACTACTTGATTAGGAGCTAAAGATTTTTTGTAAGTTTAGTACATGAAAAAGGGGATACTCATCCTAGTTGGAATTCTTGGATTTTTTATTGAGAGCAAGGCTCAAGAACTGGATTTTAGAGTTGTTATCAATAGTGATCGTTCTAGATTTCAAAGTACCGAGGTCTTTAGCCAGATGAAAACCAGTTTTGAACAGTTTTTGAATGGGAGAACCTGGACTTCTGATGAATTTAGGCCTGAGGAGCGGATCAAAGGAAACTTATTGATTACCATCAATCAAGTGCCTCAAATAGGGGTTTACAGTGCGACAGTTCAGGTGCAGGTGGTACGTCCTGTTTTTGGAACCAACTATGAGACGGTGGTGCTGAATTTTATTGATCGCAATTGGTCTTTTGAATACCAAGAATCTCAACCCCTTGAATTCAACCGAGTATCTTTTTTGAATAATATCAGTTCGCTGCTTTCGTATTATGCCTACATCGCGCTAGGAATGGATTACGACACTTTTGAACTGAAAGGTGGAAATCCCTATTTTGAAGTGGCAAATGATATTGTAAACAATGCTCAGCAATCGGGTCGTGTCGGCTGGGTTCAAAACCCTAATGACCGAAGAAGCCGATACTGGCTGATCAATGACATTTTCATTTCCACTGTCTATGCCCCGATTCGGGAGGCAGTTTATTTGTATCATAGAAAGGGGATAGACCAACTCGCTACCGCACCAGAAGAAGCGTACAATTCGATTTTGGGAGCAATCCAGCGTGTGGCGGAAGCCAATCGATTGCAGCCCAATGGGATCTTCACCATCAGTTTTGTTGATGCTAAAAGTGATGAACTCGTATCCATTCTCAAGAATGCGCCCTTTGACATCCGTGAAAAGGCAGTTCCGTTTCTCCTTGAAATTGATCCGAATAACGCCAGAAAATACAACGAGCTGCTCAAAAGCTAACTCTTATACTCTAGTTTTGCTGAAAAGCTATCCTTAATTCATGCTTACTTCACTTAAAATTTCCAATTATGCATTGATCGACCACTTGGCCATGCAGCCCAGTGCAGGATTGAGCATGATTACAGGTGAAACAGGTGCGGGTAAGTCGATTATGCTTGGTGCGGTGGGCCTTTTACTTGGCAACCGGGCGGATACCAAGGTATTGCTTCATGAAGAGAAGAAATGTGTGGTGGAAGGGGTTTTTGACATTCGTTCTTACGGCTTACAGGAATATTTTGAGGAGTTGGAACTAGACTATGAGGACAGTTGCATTATTCGAAGGGAAATCAGTCCAAATGGTAAATCTCGGTCTTTTGTCAATGATACACCTATATTATTGGATGATTTGAAGACTTTGGGGGAGAAGCTCATGGATGTGCATTCCCAACACGACACCTTACTTTTAGGAGAAGGGGATTATCAATTGGGATTGGTGGATGCATTTGCCCAAACAGGAGTTGAGCGATCTGTCTACCTCCAAGTTTTTAAAGAATTTAAGTCAGGTAAAAAAAGACTTGAGGAACTTGCCCTCAAGGCAGAAACACTCAAAAAAGAGTTCGATTTCAATCAATTTCAATTGAATGAGTTGAGTAGCCTATCGCTTGTAGCCGGAGAACAAGAGGAGTTAGAGGCGAGTCAGCAGATTCTTGAAAATGCCGAAGACATTAAAGTGAAGATTCAAGAGATTCTTGCCCTATTCCAAGATGAGCAGTTTGGAGTACTCCAGGGAATGGGACAGATTCAATCGAGTTTGCAGGGCTTGGAGCGTTTGGCTCAGGCTTTTGGAACTTACCGACATCGATTTCAGGAGGCATTCATTGAATTGAAGGACTTGGCAGAAAGCTTGTCAGATGAGGACAGTGCTGTAGAAGTAGATCCTGAAAAATTGGAGCTTACCCGTGAGCGACTCAGTAAAATCTACCAATTGCAAAAGAAACATGGACTGCAGACCATTGAGGAGCTTCTGGCTTTAGAAAGTCACTTAGCGGATCAGGTTTTTCAAGTACAACAGGTCGAAGATCAGTTGCTTGAGGTCAAGCAAGCTTTACTTGAGAAAGAAAAGGTAATGCTTCAGGCAGCTGAGCTACTTAGCCAAAAGCGGAGGGACAGTTTTCCTTCATTTGAACAGGCTTTGGAAGCCTTGCTACAGGAGTTGGGGATGGAAAATGCCCGCGTTCAATTCGAAAGGCAACCGCTTGATCCCCATCCTTCTGGTATAGATCGAGTGGAACTTCTTTTTTCGGCCAACAAAGGGATGCCGCTGCAGCCTTTGAAAAAAGTAGCTTCTGGCGGAGAGTTTTCGCGCTTACTTTTTGCGATTAAGTATTTAATGGCCGATAAAATGGCACTTCCAACCCTTATTTTCGATGAAATAGATTCTGGTATTTCGGGGGAAGTGGCCTTGCAAATGGTCAGAATGATGCAGGTAATTGCTCAAAATCATCAAGTAATTTGCATTACACACCTGCCGCAAATGGCAGCTAAAGGAGCAGTGCATTTCTACGTTTACAAAGATCATAGCGCAGAAAAAACCATTTCCAAGGTCAAGCAATTGACTGAAGCGGAACGGGTGCAAGAGCTTGCTAAAATGATTGCTGGAGCCAACCCATCTCCTGCTGCTCAGGCAAGTGCGAAAGAGCTCTTGATGAATTGAGGGACTAACTCCTAAATTTTATGTAGTTTTACCACAGACTTTGAATTCAACCCCATCGCTATATGTCAGAAAATTTGCTTAAAGGAAAAGTAGGAATCATTACTGGAGCACTTGATGAAAATTCCATTGCTTGGAAAACTGCGCTCAAGGTAAAGGAACAAGGCGGAAAATTTGTTTTGACCAATGCGCCCATCGCCATGCGTATGGGGGCGATCAAAGAACTTGCCGAGGAGTGCAATACTATCGTAATTGGTGCAGATGCTACCGTAGTAGAGGATATTGAAAAATTATATGCTGAGGCAAAAGAGTATTTAGGAGCAGATTTTGACTTTTTGCTTCATTCAATTGGGATGTCTCCCAACATCCGTAAGGGAAGAGCCTATGGGGACCTCAATTACGAATGGGCCATGAAATCCTACGATGTGTCGGCTATCTCATTCCATAAGATGATGCAGGTGGCTGAGAAGATGGACGTGATGAAGGAGTGGGGTTCTATTGTAGGTCTTTCCTACATTGCTGCGCAACGGATATTTCCATTCTATACAGATATGGCAGATGCCAAGGCTTTGCTGGAAAGTATCGCTAGAGGATATGGCTACCGCTTTGGCAAATTGAAAAAGGTGCGTGTCAACACCATTTCTCAATCGCCTACGAAAACTACAGCTGGAACAGGCATTGGAGGCTTTGATTCGTTTTACAATTTTGCAGAAGCCCTTTCTCCATTAGGGAATGCTTCTGCTGATGCTTGTGCTGACTATATTGTCAGTTTGTTCTCTGATCTGACCCGCATGGTGACCATGCAAAACCTTTTCCACGATGGCGGATATTCCTTTACAGGGATTTCAGAAGAGATTATGGATAAATTTAAAGACTTGTAAATCGGTTAACGATGGACAGTCCACCGTCGACAGCAGTTTGTTTTTAAAGCCCCGTCCTTACGGGGCTTTTTTGTTGCCACTCCTTTAAAAAACATTTTTTCATTTCTGGATTTCACCTAACTTATACACCTTAAGAACCCCAACTAGCTATGTTGAAAAAAATACTATTCCTAGGTCTCGCATTGGTTGCTAGCGTCAGCTGGTCTAGTGCACAGATCATGCCTTCCCCTGCAAGAGCAGAGGGAGAGGGCCCTTATGAGAAATTGATCATTCGTGGCGTGACGCTTATCGATGGCACGGGTGCACCGCCCCTAGGACCCGTAGATATCGTAGTAGAAAAAAACCGAATCACTCAAATCCAAGCCGTTGGTTATCCCGGAGTTCCGATCAACGAAAATCGTCGTCCTAAAGCTGATGATAAAACAAAGGTCATGGATTTGACTGGGCATTACCTTATGCCAGGTTTGATTGACATGCACGGACATATCGGAGGTTCAGGACAAGGCACACCAGCAGAATATGTATTCAAACTTTGGATGGCGCATGGAATTACTACGGTACGTGATCCATCTGCAGGAAATGGACTTAATTGGGTGTTGGAACACAAGAAAAAGTCTGCTGCCAATGAAATCACTGCGCCAAGAATCTTGGCTTACACTTCTTTTGGGCAAGGAGCAAAAGGTCCTATTACCAATGCCGAGCAAGCAAAAGCTTGGGTCAATGAGAACAAAGTCAAAGGAGCAGATGGAATCAAGTTTTTTGGAGCGAAGCCTGAAGTCATGGAAGCTGCAATCTCGGAAAACAAGCGGATTGGATTAAAGTCTGCCATGCACCACCAACAATTGGATGTAGCTCGATGGAATGTACTTCATTCCGCTCGTGCGGGGCTTACCTCCATGGAACACTGGTATGGACTTCCTGAGGCGCTATTTACGGACCGTACCATCCAAAACTTTAGATTGGATTACAATTACCAGAACGAACAGCATCGCTTTGCAGAAGCTGGTAAGCTATGGCAGCAAGCAGCGCCACCTTTTTCTGAGCATTGGAACAAGGTGATGAATGAATTATTGGAATTGGATTTTACCTTGGATCCTACCCTCAATATTTACGAAGCCAATCGCGATTTGATGCGCGCGCGTACGCAGGAGTGGCACGGGGTATATACGCTTCCATCTCTTTGGCGTTTTTATGCTCCCAACCGTCAATCTCACGGTTCGTACTGGTTTGATTGGACTACTGAAGAAGAAGTATTGTGGAAGGACAACTACCGTCTTTGGATGACCTTTGTCAACGAATACAAAAACCGTGGAGGTAGAGTGACTGCAGGTTCTGACTCTGGGTTTATTTACCAGTTGTATGGTTTTGCATACATCCGTGAACTTGAAATGTTGCGCGAGGCAGGGTTCCATCCTTTGGAAGTCATTCGTGCTGCCACCATGCATGGGGCTGAGGCCTTGGGCTTGGAAAAGGACTTGGGTACAGTGGAAGTAGGTAAGCTAGCTGATTTTGTGATTCTAGATGAAAACCCACTTCAAAACCTGAAGGTATTGTATGGTACTGGGGCAATCCGAACTAGTGAGGCCAACGAGCCGATTCGAGTAGGTGGTGTCAAGTACACCGTTAAAGATGGTATTGTGTACGATGCAAAGCAACTTCTTAAAGATGTGCGCACCATTGTAGACCAGCACAAGGCTCGTGAAAATGCACGCATTACCCAGCCAGGATTGGATTGGTAAGAATCCCATTTTTGGCTATTTGAAGAGAGAGAAGGAGAGCTCGCCCTGTGGTCTCTCCTTCTTTTTTTACTGAATTATTGGTTTAAATAAATTCCTTTATCTGTTTAAATTATGCCATTTGTAACACTTTCCCAAACCAAATTATTTTACCAAGAACATGGATCTGGATCCGAGACCTTGGTTTTCTCACATGGCTTATTATGGAGTCATAAGATGTTTGCGGCACAAGTGGCTCAATTTTCGAAGCAGTATCGCGTGATTGCCTACGATCATCGAGGACAAGGCAGTAGCGAGGTTGGAGGCCCATACGATATGGATACAGTGGCAGCAGATGCGGTCGAATTAATCCAAACCTTGGTGGGCGGTCCAGTACATTTTATAGGCTTATCCATGGGAGGTTTTGTGGGAATGCGGCTTGCTGCTCGTCACCCAGAATTAGTAAAAAGTTTGGTTTTACTTGAGACTTCCGCCAATGCGGAGCCCCTAGAAAATCTGCCACAGTACAAGTTGCTCAATGGGATGGTGCGTTGGATTGGAATCATTCCTCCCATAGCGAGCAAGGTCATGAAAATTATGTTTGCAAAAAGCTGGTTGGCGGATCCTAGGCATAAGGAATCTATTCGTCACTGGAAAAAAGAATTGGCTTCTAACAAAAAATCCATCACAGGCCCTGTGGAAGGGGTGATTTACCGTAATGGAGTGGAGGAGGAGCTGGCCAAAATCTCCTGCCCTACCCTGGTGATCGTAGGAGATGAGGATGTGGCGACTACCCCAGCAAAGGCAGCGGTTATTCATCAGGGTATTGCAGGGTCCAAGTTAGAGACTATTGCAGGGGCAGGGCACAGCAGTTGCATTGAAAAGCCAGAAGAAGTCAATCGATTGCTGAAGGATTGGCTAAAATGACCTGTCAACGGTCGACGGCCCATAGTCGACGGCAAGTAGCTGTAGTCCGTGGTCTGTTGACAGTCGACGGATTTTTTTTAATCTGATTACCCGATTTCCACTACTGACCAGAGAAAAAAAGGTTTGAGGTTCAATTAAGTGAGCTGTGGACCGTGGACAGTCAGCTGTCAACGATTATCCGCAGTATTAAATAGGAGCGCTAAGCTATTGGCATGATTGCGGATAATCCCACAATTTAAATAAGCTAGTTATCAATTGTTTAGGGGAGTCTATAAATTTTTTTTAACAAAATCTGAACCTTTTACCTACAATAAATGTATATACATTAATTGAATGGAAAACACATGGGAAAGATTGAAGAAGCAATTAAACAGTCTGAATTTAAGGACAGCTACAACAAGGTTGTGGTCAATCTATTGTACACCCACAGTTACCTAGTGAGTTTTCAAACAGCTGTATTGAAGCCCATGGATCTTTCTCCGGAGCAATACAATGTATTACGAATATTAAGAGGTCAGCAAGGTAAGCCCGCCACCATCGCAGCCATCCAAGAGCGGATGCTGAACAATATGTCTAATGCATCTCGACTAGTGGACAAGCTAAAGGCCAAAGAACTTGTAAAAAGAGAAGAGTGTCCACTCAACCGCCGGCAAGTGGATGTAGTAATTACCGAGAAAGGCTTGGCCCTTCTAGAATTACTAGAACCCCAGATAAAAACAATTAACCAGAAGGCTATTCACTTGGAAGCGCAAGAATTAGATCTCTTAAATAGACTATTAGACAAGCTAAGGGGCTGATCGATCCCGTAAATTTTAATGATACTATACATTCATCTTAATTTCTAAACTTAAACCAAAACAATCATGAGCACCACAAAATGGATCATCGACCCTACCCACTCTGAGGTAGCATTTAAAGTAAAGCACTTGGTGATTTCTACCGTAACTGGTTATTTCCGAAAATTTGAAGGACATGCAGAATCTACTGCTGACGATTTTTCAGGAGCATCCGTTGCCTTTAGCCTAGATGTAAACAGCATCGACACGAATCAATCCGACCGAGATCAGCACTTGAAATCAGCTGATTTTTTTGATACGGCTAGCTTTCCAACGATCACATTCGCGGGGCAACTCATCAATCATGGAGGAGAATACCAACTCCAAGGAGATCTCACACTGAAGGGAATAACCCAGCAGGTGACATTGGAGGTAACATACGGAGGAACAGTAGCTGATCCTTACGGACAAACCAAAGCGGGATTTGAGGTTGAAGGAAAACTAAATCGCAAAGACTTTGGACTAACTTGGTCTGCCATTACTGAGGCCGGTTCTGTAGTAGTCAGTGATCAAGTTCGCTTGCAGTTGAGCGTTCAACTTGTCAAACAATAAGTTAATTTAGTAACTAAACCAACTTCGAAAGGAGCCTCTTTTTGAGGCTCCTTTATTTATCCCTACTCCTTTCATGCAACCCTTAATCTTAGGAATTCACCATATTACTGCCATTTCAGGAGATCCCCAGCAAAACATAAATTTTTATGCAGGCATATTGGGACTTCGTTTGGTGAAGAAGACCATCAATTTTGATGCGCCTGGTGTGTACCACTTTTATTTTGGTGATGCACTCGGTCGGCCCGGAACAGTTTTTACTACGTTTCCATTTGCAGGTGCTCGCAGGGGAAAAAAAGGTGTGGGCGAATTGACCTACACGGCTTTCTCCATCGGCATCAATAGCCTTGATTTTTGGGAAAATCGACTTAAAAGGTTTGGTATTCCCGTTTCTGATCGCTTGACTCGGTTTGGGGAATCCATCCTCCGATTTGAAGACCAAGATGGAATGGGTATTGAACTTGTCGCCAATGCAGCAGATCAAAGAGAAGGATGGACCTATGGAGGAGTTCCACTCGAGCATTCCATCAAGGGATTTTACGGTGCCACCCTTTCACTTCGAAGTAAGGAACTTACAGAGCACTTACTTGTAGATCACATGAACTACCGATTGCATAGCCAAGAAGGCAATCGCTACCGCTATGGATTGGACGGAAAACCAGGAGAGTGGGTAGATATTCTTGTCGATCCCAACGGGCAACGAGGTGTTCAAAGTGCAGGAACGGTACATCATTTGGCTTTCAGAACGGCAACAACAACCTCACAACTCGAAATGCAGCAAATCCTACTCAAGCAAGGCTTTGGCGTGACGGAGGTTCGGGACCGAAATTATTTTTTATCCATTTATTTTAGAGAGCCAGGTGGCGTATTATTTGAGATTGCTACCGATGTGCCTGGATTCTCAATTGATGAGGAGGAAGCGCATCTGGGAGAACTCTTAAAACTACCTGATTGGGCAGAGCAGAGCCGATCGCAGATTGAAGCTGCTTTATTGCCTGTAACCTTTCAACCTGAAAACTATGTCTAATTGGATTCAAACGGGCCTTTCTCTATCGGAGTCTAAGAAGGCAATCCTTCTCCTACATGGGAGAGGAGCAACGGCAGAAAGCATCCTATCCCTTGCCTCTCACCTAGACCTGGCTGGCTTTTCTATTTTTGCGCCTCAGGCCCTACAGCGAACCTGGTATCCCTACGGATTTATGGCGAGCGATGAAGGCAACCTTTCCGCTTTGAATTCGTCTTTACAACAGGTTTCCCTTCTATTTCAATTTTTGATTGAGAATGGAAAAGCTCCAGAGCAGATTTATGTGATGGGCTTTTCGCAGGGAGCCTGCCTTTCTTTGGAATTTGCAGCACGAAACGCGCAGAAACTAGGAGGCGTTGTCGCCTTTACGGGCGGCTTGATTGGAGAAAAGTTAGAAGAAAAAAAATATAGCGGAGATTTTCAGGGAACACCTATTCTTCTCAGCAGTAGTGCACATGACATGCATGTGCCTGCCCAACGAATTAATGATTCTGCCCAGCTTCTTCAAAGAATGGGTGCGGAGGTAAGTCTTAAATTTTTTGAAGACGAACTTCATACCATCCGTCCTGAAGAACTGACTTGGGTCAATAAAACGCTTTTTTTGTAAGGTTTCTTGGTTAAAAAAATCCCTGGCACTAGCTAGGGTTTTTTTTGTTTAGCACCAGGCTAATCCTCTAGTAAGAATAGGTTATTTGTGAACCCAATTCTTGATCGAGTTCGATTTGTGCATAGACTCCGACTTCTTGCTGTAGCTCTTCCACGTGACTGATGATTCCGACAACTCGGTTTTCATGCCGAAGCGCTTTGAGTGTTTCAAAGACCACCCGAAGCGAATTTTTATCGAGTGCTCCGAATCCCTCATCCAAAAAGAAGAAACTTTGATCTGCCTGATTCAGGGCTTTTACTTTCTCTGCCAAAGCCAAGGCAAGGCAAAGAGAAGCTTGGAAAGTTTGCCCACCTGAAAGGGTTTTAAGTAATCGTTTTTTGCCTCCATTCAGGTAGTCCATCACCCAAAAAGTATTGTTGTCATCAATCTCCAAACTCAAGCTATTTTTGGTGAGCATTCTAAACCGCTTGTTAGCGGTGTTGCAAAGCTCACGCAAGTAGATGGAACTTACATAGCGGACAAATCCTTTCCCAGCAAAAAGTTTATCCAACTCCCGTAAATTGGCCTCTCGATTATCAATTCGTTCAAAATCACCTAGAAGGCCTTGTTTTTCTTTCAGTTTCTGAGAAATTTCTTGGAGCTCTTGATTGAGTAAGGTGACTTGTGACTGTAGGTTTTTTTCTTTTTCCTTTGCTAAAGCAACCTCTCCTAGAAGGGTTTGAAATCTTTCTTCTGAAAATTCATTCATCCCCTCCTCAGCTTTTAGTACTTCAATTCGTGCTGTGGTTGTGGCAACCTGCTGCTCATAGACACGAATTTCTGCATCCATTTTTTCTGCATCAAAATCCTGCTGGAAGAGTTCAATTAATCCATCTTTTTCTACAAATCCCTGCTTCGTCATCATTTCGGCGAATTCTTTTTGGCAGGATGCAAGACGATCTTGGGTAGTAGTCAACAAGGTATCAAAATTCTGGAGGTCGGCTAGATTTCTAGATTGAGCAATTTGTCTTTCTAGCAAATGTTTTTGAACACCGACTAAGGATTCCGCAGCAGTTTCAATGCTTTTTTCTACTAGGGTAATCGCATTGCCGATCGCTTCTGCTTCCTTCTTCTTATACGGTTCACAAAATTCTGGATCCTTGATCTCCTGCTGTTTACCAGCTATTCTAGAAAGTAAGTCCTGGTTTTGGAGCTGTGCCTGTTGCAAGGTATGAGCAGCTGCTTCCTTTGCGTTTCGTAGGTCAGCGCTTTTTTTGCGCAAGTCATTGAGCTGATTTTGAAGTTGTTGGGTGTTTTGAAAAACTTCAGTCAACTCAGAAATTTTGGACTCAAGCTCCTCTTTCGTCGCTATACCACTGGCTTTTAGTTTTTTCCAAAGTGCTAATTCTTGCTTTTCAACCCCCAGTTTTTCCTGCTCTTTGTGAACCTGGTTTTTTTGATGGTTGCTGTACTGTATTTCTTCAATACTTTTCTTTTGAATCAGGTCTCGAATTTTTTCCAATTCAAGATTGCCTTGCTTCAAATCCACTTCTACTTGTTGGAGTGCTGCTGCGGAGGCATTTGCCTGCAATGGGTTTGGATGTTCACTAGCCCCACACAGCGGACAGGGTATCCCATTTTCCAATAGATGTGCATGTGAGGCCAAACCTTGAGTTCTGAGTAGCTTTTCCCGGGATATTTCTAGTTGATTTACCAGCGTTTTTTGATATGCGAGCCATTCTTCCAAACTTTGATTTGCTTTTTCAGGCACTTGACTTGTGAATGCTGCCAACCGATTCTTGCAAGTAGTTAGCAGCGCCACACCTTCTTGGAGGGCAAGCTCCAACTCCAATTTTCGTTGCATCAATTCCCGAAGCTGATTGCTGGCAGTTTTTAGTTCGGCAAGTACCGAAGGGTCTAAATTTGGGAGGCCTATTTGTTTTCTTTCAAGAAAATCAATCTCCTTTTCAAGGGATTGGATTTCCTTGTTTTGAAGTTCAATTGCTGGCAGCAAGGAGTCCAGGTTGTTCTGGACTTGGGCTTGCTTGCTGGCCAATTCTTGAATTTCGAGCACTTTTTTAAGGTCTCGAATCTTTCCCTCGCGTTGCGGTCTTAGTGCATTGATTTCTCGAAACTTAACTTCGTCAGCCAAAAGGGATTTTATTTCCTCGGCAAAGGATTCTTTGAAGCGATTGCATTCGATGAGGCTAACCTGGTATTTTTCCAGATCCCTCTCTAGGTCTAGGATCCGATCCCAAATGGGTCTGAGGTAGGTTTTGGCACTTTGGAAATCTCGATAAAGCTGCCGCTTCCTATCCATTTCGGGTTGCTTTGCAGTAAGAATTGCCTGAACCTGAACTAGATTTTGAAGTTCGAGGAAGGATTTGCGTGTGCCTTCCATCTTGCGTACCTCCTCAGCCATGACCTGTAAGGCCTGGGTTGCCTGCAACAATTCTTGATTTAATCCTGCATACTCCTCTTGTTTGGCGAGCAAAATTTCAGAAGAAATCCCTTCCATTTTTTTAATAAGGGTCTCAATCCCTATTTTTTCCTCACGAGCTTGTTTCAACAAACTTCCTGTTTGGGGAGAAAGGTCGAATCGATCTAAGCCAAACAAGTCTTGCATCATCTGTGCACGTTCTGTGGGCTTTTGGTCTATAAAATCCCGAAACTTTCCTTGGGGGATGATGATGGTTTGTTTGAAGTTTTCTCGGCTCATACCAATCAACTCCTCTGCTTTACTTGAGGTGGCCTGCCATTCTTGTCCCACCTGTTCATAAAAACCATGGCTTGCAGTTTCTATTTTTTCGGGGTCTTTCTTATTTCGTTTGACGGTGTAGCGCGCAAGGTAGTTGCTCCCATTGTTTGAACCGGACTTGAAAAAAAACTTCAGGTCTACTTGCTGGTGCTGCAAATTAATCATGCTCGAGCGCTCACCCGAGTTGGATACCCGCTCTGGGTTCCCATAAAGTGCAATCAGAATTCCTTCTAAAATGGCAGACTTACCGCTACCAACGGAGCCAAAAATTCCAAATAGTCCTGCAGCAGTCAGGGTCTCAAATTCAATGACCTGTCGTTCTCTGTAAGAATACAGTCCTTCTATTTCCAGTCGAATAGGAATCATGAGGCAGAGGTTTTGCTAAGTACTTCTTTAAATAATTCCATCAGTTGCGCATTAGGTTCTTGCCCTTTTTCGCTGGTGTAAAAAAGCCGAAATAAGCTTTCCATATCTCTACTTAGGTCTTCAGCCCGGAGTTCTTCTTGGGCTAGTCCCGGAGTTTGCCGTAATTGTGGAATTAGGTTGACGATCCCGTCGTGTGCTTTTAAAATGGCTTTTCGTGTGCTAGCATCGATGGACTCATCTGTGAGAAAGGTGATTTCAACGAAGCAGTAAGGATGAGCTTCGAGCCAAGCCAAGGTATCTGGCAGGTTGTCAAAGCTTACCTTGTACAAGGGTCTACCTTGTTTTAATGGAATGGGCTGGTACAGCACAGGCTCCTTGGGTTTGGCATGAATCAGCACCACATTTTTTTCTTGATCTGCTTCAGAGAAGGAGTAAGCTAGCGGGGAGCTGGAGTAAACCACAGGGCTAGGGGACTTGCTTACCGTCTGGTAGCGGTGCAGGTGCCCCAAGGCGGCATATTGAATTTGACTAGGAAGTTGTTGGGTAAACAAAGACTGCGTACCTCCAACATGCAGAATCGGCCGCTCTGATTCAGGTTCTGAATCTGGTGGGGTTGTACTTCCTTCTTCTACAAAAAAGAAGTGGCCCATAAACAGGTTGACTCCATTCTCATCACAGTAGCGATCCGCAAGTTGCTGCCAATTCTGCCCAAGCAATTCACGAAATACCTCTTCTCGATTCTCTTCACCTAAGTAGGTTCGGAGGCTAACTTCATTGGCATAAGGGGCGAGGAGGATGCGGATTGGAAACTCAAATTTTGGTAGTCTGAGTTCCACGAATCCAGAATCCGATTGGCTGATTTCCATCCCACCATCCAAGATGCCACAGGAGATGATGCTGTCGTAACGGCTGTAAAAAAGAATGCCCAGTTCCCTCGCCAAGGGGTCAGGTGCCTCCACAAACTGGCTGCTATCGTGATTACCTGAAATGGCCACTACGGGCCTCGTCCCATTTTTGGAAAGCCTGCGAAGCGTTTTGTACAGGAGTTCCACCGCCTCATGGCTTGGGTTGAAGGTATCAAAAATATCGCCAGCCAGAAGTACTAGGTCTACTTCCTCTTGGTCTGCAATCTGGCAGATTTCCTCCAAAACCAATTTCTGTTCGGCAATACGGGAGTACTCTTGGAGTCGTTTGCCTAAGTGCCAGTCCGCAGTATGTAAAATTTTTAGCATGTATTACAAGGTGTGCCTTGATGAGGGCTTCGGTTGATCAAATGGATGAATAAAAAAAGTTGTGTTCAATGTTGAGTTCAATCACTAATTCATTCGAAGATAGGAGAAGGATGGAATTGCACCAACTACTAAAAACTGCTTTGACAGAAATTGGCACCTTTCTTGATTAAAATAGGTGAATCGAAAATTTCAATCATGATTTTCAGATACTTAGTTGTATTTTTTTTCTTTATTTCCTGTTTTCAAGCAAACGCACAAACAGATTCCCTGCTGATTCAAAAAGGAATAGCGAGTTACTATGGGGGAAAATTTCACGGACGTAAAACCGCAAGTGGGGAAATTTACCACAAGGACAGCCTAACTGCTGCGCATAAAATTTTACCATTTGGAACAAGGGTGAAGGTAACAAATCTGAAAAAAAATACCTCCGTAATCGTCCGTGTCACGGATCGATTGCCCATGAATTCCAAACGGCATATCGATCTTTCTGTAGCTGCAGCGAGGCAATTGGAAATGCTCAGAGATGGGGTAGCCAATGTGAGAATTGAGGCCATTGACCTAGACCAGCTCGATAAATTAATTAAGTATTTTGAAGGAAGACCACACCCTAACTTAAGGCTTAGACCTTATTATAGAGGGATTGTGGTACCCTTTACAAAAGAATCTTTTAATTTAATTTTTTAAGGCAAGCTTACACTGTATCAGGCTCTGGGTGCTTCCAAGGACCTCGGTACGGACGTCGTAGTTTTGCGGTAGCCTCGGGATCATTCAAGACCGTCCGAGTTTTTGCATCATATTTTAGAGGACGGCCTCCTAGTTCCATGGAGATATTAGCTAAAATGCAGGCTGCAGTGGAAATATGCCCTTCTTCTACATCTGCGACTGGTAATAGGTCCTTGTCGATGGCTTCTAGCCAGTTTTTCATGTGGAGACGAGTGGCAGGCGCCGCATTCAGTTCAATGCGATCTTCGGTGAGGTCTTCTGGATACTGCTCCTTTTCAAAGACACAGTCGAAGTGTATTTTCTCTGCTTTTGCATCGTAAGGGAAGTAATCCGCTTGCATGGTGCTCCCTGCAAGCATCCCATTTTCTCCATAGATTTTAAATGCCCAGGGATAGGCTGGGTCGGGGGCATTTCCCCAGGTACGGTGCTGCCAGACCACATTCAGCTCAGGAAATTCAAAGATGGCCGTTTGTGTATCTGCGATGTTGGACTTGCCCTCTTTCTGCACATAAATCCCGCCTGTGGCAGTGACTTGAGTAGGCCAACCGAGCTTGAGCATCCAGCGTACCGTGTCCAACATGTGTACGCACATGTCGCCAGGGATACCGTTGCCATATTCCATAAAAGTTCTCCACCAGCGGGTGTGAGGTAGTCCATCATAGGGGCGTAGGGGAGCAGGTCCAGTCCACAAGTCGTAATTCAAAAAGTCAGGAACAGGCTCTACCGCAGGATTGCCATTGGCACGCATGTGGTAGTAGCAGCACACTTCCGCATGGCTGATTTTTCCCAGCAGACCACTGTCAATAATTTGTTTTTTTGCCGAAATTAAATGTGGAGTGCTTTTTCTCTGGGTGCCTATCTGGCACACGCGTTTGTACTTCCTAGCTGCCGCGACGATGGCTTCTCCCTCAATGACGTCCACAGAAATTGGCTTTTGAAGGTACACATGTGCTCCTGACTTCATGGACTCGATTGCCTGAAGCGCATGCCAGTGATCGGGGGAACCAATCAATACCAGGTCACAAGCATGGCTTTGGAGTAATTCTCGGTAATCCTCAAAAAGTTCAGGTACTTTCTTTGATTTCTGTCGCTGCGCCACAAGTTCACCAGCTGCAGTTAACATCTTTTTATCCACATCGCAAAGGGCAACTACCTCTACATCTGCTACCTGAATCAATCGGAATAGATCCGATTTTCCATACCACCCGGCGCCAATTAAGGCAACTTTCAATGGGCCTGATTTGGTATTGAAATCCATTCCTAATAAGCCAAAGCTTGCTAGGGTCAAGAGGGCGCTGGAGCCCTTCAAAAAATCTCTGCGATTCAAGTCGTTCATTTGCCTGCCAATTTGATAGTGGACTTTGAATATACAAAAACCAGAAACTTATGCAAATTGGTTTTGGAAGAATGGCAAAGCTTGAGCCTAGAAACAAATAGACTAGTTCCCAGGATGATATACTCGCTTGGCCTGCTGCAACACGGATTTCTTATCCAAGGTCATCGGCTTCAGTTTTCGTTCCACAAATCGTTCCATCTGATCAGCATAGTGGGGAGAATCGGGGCGATTGCTTGCGCCATACACATTGATACTTTCCAAAACGGGAAGTCCTTTTCCAAAGCGTGCCATTAAAATGTAGGATTCTCCTTGGGCGCCCTTTCGCATACCCTTTTCCCAAGGCGTAGATCGGATGGTGGTTAAAACATCGTCAATTCCCCAGAGTGGAACCACTTTATCCCCACGAACGAGCTTTTGGTATTCGCCTAGCTGTACCAGCTCTTTTCCAAAATGAGTTTGAAAGTGTGTTTTGGCAGCCTGAAGACTTTGAACGGCTTCCTCCTCGGAAAGTGCCGTGTCAATAGACCTACCTGTCTTGGTAAACTCATCCCACCAGTAGTAATATACAAAAGCAAAAAGAGCCGCTCCTTGGCTGTCTATGGCAGCTTCCTTGTTCCAGGAAGTAAGCGACCTGATTTGGGTTGCTAGTGCTGGGTATTTTTTGGGATCCAAAGTAAACAAGGCCTGCAAATTGGTTCGGAAGGCCAGGTCCTTAGGAAGGGTTTGGTCAAACTTGATTTGATTGAACTGTTGCCAATTAATTTTTCCTGCTGCGGGCATCAGCTCCCGAAAGCGCTTCGATCGGTTGTTGTCCCGAAGATCGAATCCCATTTCTTTCGGGTAAGCCGCTGCTGCCAAGGTATCCGTTAAGGCGCCTGCTTTGTAAGGAGAATGGTTAGTATTATAGAGGTACCCAATGGCTGGATTGAGCTGCTGTGGCAGCTCTTCAAAGGAATGGTAAGCATTCCAGGCCACCATCGAACGGTTTCCAGGTACTGTTTCGGAATGGTCAATACCTGGTACACGCTTCGGTAAAAGGGCATTACTCACATAGTAAATGGTATCGTAGCGATCGGCATAGACGGTGTTGAAGTTGGGCAGCTGCAGGCTTTCCATGGCCCTTTTCCATTCGGTGAAATTTTTGGCTTTGTTCATTCTCCACCACTGTTCCGGTGCACCAATCCGGTCTAAGGCGCCCAATCGGAAGGCGTAAGTTCCTTTCTCTGTTACTAATGTTGGACCATAGATGGATTTCCAGACCTTTTTTGGAATCGGAAGCGTGATCCAATCCCAGAGTTTTACTTTAAGCCAAACTGTTTTTTCTTCCAACTGATGCCATTCTCCATCTACGCGGTAGCGCATGGGGTCATCAGAATCTACCTCCAATTCAAATAGATCTAGTAAGTCGGGAGAATTGACCGTATGGGCCCAACCTAGGTGCTCGTTAACTCCATGGAAGATCATGGCCCCGCCTGGAAAAAGGCCACCAAGCATGTTCCAGCCTTCCTCTGATTGGATGTGCGCTTCGTACCAAGCCACTGGACCTTCCAAAGGTTGGTGGGAGTTGATGGCCAAAAAAGCTTCTCCGGTATCGGTTCGTGAAGGGTGAATGGCGATGGCATTGGAACCTTTGGGAAGGGAATCTTCGGCGATTTTGGGAACTGTGCCCTTAAAGATTGCCTGAACCGCTCGGTCAGCCCCTGCCATTTGCGCAAGCGAAAGGATGTAGGCGGAACTAATTTCCTGGGGTGTAATTGGGAAAGCAGGGGCATAAAGGAGTTCCTCCGGATGCTGGTAGGCATAGTCATTCAGTCCTGCAGCATAACCTTCCAATACTTTCTTGAATTCAGGGGAAAAACTCGCTTCGTACTTTGTTTTGGCGATTTCTTTGGTTTCTAGTAGGTGTACAAAAAAATCGATCGCCGCTCCTTCTTCTCCAAATACTCTTCCCGCCAGTCCTTTTCCAGCGAGCACAGTTTTTTGAATGGTTTCGAAATCGTCTTCTGCATGGGCCCAGGCCAAACCATAAGCTGCATCGGCATCAGATTTACCAAAAATATGGGGAACCCCAAATTCATCTCGAGCAATTTGAATGTTTTTGGTATTCCAGCCTGAAGGTTGGTGGATGCGTTGACAAGAGGCAAGCAAAATTGTGGGCAAGACGAGAAAAAGGAAGGTTTTTTTCATGGAGGAAGGAATCTTCAGGAAAGTTAAGACTTCGCCTGAAATTAGTCGCAAGGCTTGCCAAGTTTGGTTCTGTTCTCTTTTGGTTAGAATTCAAGGGCTAGTTGGAACTCCACCCTCTAAAGGATTTTAGGCTTTGTTTCAGTCCGTTGGTCACAAAAATTACCCATCACAAGAAAACTATTTCTATTTTCACATCCCTTATTCTTTCGAACTATGAAAAAATTATTCTTACTAATTTTCCTCTTTCCTGTATTTAGCGTCCTAGCACAAGAAAAAGAGGTGCTCACCAAGTTGGATGCAAAGGCTGATTTTTATGGAGATCTTGCTCGTCAGATTTGGAGCAACCCAGAGCTTGGGTATTTGGAAACGAAATCTTCTCAGCTCCTTCAAAAAACACTCTCCGATGCTGGATTTAAAGTTACGGCAGGAGTAGCAGCTATCCCCACTGCCTTTGTGGCGGAGTATGGCTCTGGAAAGCCCGTGATTGGAATCATGGCCGAATTTGATGCGCTTCCAGGAGTGTCTCAGGAGGCGGTGTCTTTTCGTAAGCCAGTAGTAGTAGGTGGTGCTGGTCATGCCTGTGGTCACCACCTATTTGGTGCTGCTTCGGTAGCAGCAGGGATTTCGGTGATGGATTGGATGAAGGCCAACAAGATTAAAGGTACCGTACGTGTGTATGGAACGCCTGCAGAAGAAGGCGGAGGAGGCAAGGTATACATGGCTAGGGCAGGCTTGATCCAAGATGTGGACGCCATGCTGCATTGGCACCCAAGCTCCCAAAATGCTGCTGGAGCTACTTCTTCCTTAGCCAATATCTCTACCAAATTTCGATTTTATGGAGAAGCATCTCACGCAGCAGCAGCACCTGAGCGTGGCAAGTCTGCCTTGGATGCGGTAGAAGCGATGAACTTTATGGTGAACCTCATGCGTGAGCATGTGCCGATGGAAACCCGCATGCACTACGTAATCACTAGAGGTGGGGAAGCACCAAACGTGGTACCTGCATTTGCGGAATCCTATCATTATGTACGTCATCCCGATGCCTTGGTAGTTCAGCAGATTTTTGACCGCATGGTCAAAGCAGCCGAAGGTGCAGCGCTAGGAACCCAGACGCGCATGGAGTACGAGGTGATCAATGGGGTGTACAACCTCCTTCCCAACGAGACTTTGGCGCGAATCATGCACAAGAATCTCGAAAAAATCGGAGGGGTAACCTATTCGCCCGAGGAGAAGAAATTTGCAGAAGAAATCATTAAAACCTATCCAGCAGGTGTGAAAGCTAGTCCAGAAGACGCAACTAAAATCGTTCCTTTTGTAGTGAGAGAAGAAGGCGGTGGAGGTTCTACTGATGTAGGAGACATTAGTTGGCTGGTACCTACAGTAGGCTTGGGTACAGCTACCTGGGTTCCAGGTACCTCTGCACACACTTGGCAGGCGGTAGCCGCTGGAGGGATGAGCATTGGCCAGAAAGGAATGATGGTAGCCGCCAAAACCTTGACCTTGACGGCAATGGATATTTTCACTAATCCATCGGTTACAGGACAAGCTTTGCAGGAACTCAATACTCGCAGAGGAGAAGGATTTTCGTATAAAGCCCTAGTGGGAGATAGAACTGCTCCTTTGGATTACAGAAAGTAAGCTACTCCTTAAGAGTAAAAGGCTGGATTTCCGTTAATGGAATTCCAGCCTTTTTTTTATGCCTTTTTTTTCAAAAGAAGTATATTGGAGTTGCAATTTTCTTGCAAACAGTATTTATGCAAAGACGAACATCACTAAAACTTCTAGGCGCAGCTGGAGCAGGTATTGCTGGGCTGATCCTGGCGGACTGGAAATGGCAAATTCTGGATCGCCTGACTCATGCTGGTTTTTTCAGCTATGACCAAGAGCAACTCTTAGCCTCTTTGGCGGACACGATTATTCCAGCCGGTGTTTCGGGTGCTGCGGGCACTGCGCCTATTGGTGCCTTGAGCACAGGTACAGACCAATTTTTAATCAAATTCTTTGAAAAGTGCATCGAAAAAGAAGAGCAAGAAATATTAATTCAAGAGCTCAAGGTCTTGCAACAACTTAATTTCACTTCCTTGAGTAGCGCTGAAAGAGAAAAAATTCTACTTGACTATTCCAAAGCGGAAGAGGAAGAAAAGAAAAAATTCTACGAACTCATTCGATCCAATACCATTTTTGGATTTACGACTGTAAAGGAAGTGATGGTTAATTATTTGGGCTACCAAGTTGCCCCTGGATTTTATACCGGCTGTGTGGAGGTGCCTGCTGAAAAGGCTTAAATCAACGATGTTACAAGATTCAAAAGCAAAACGAACCTACGATGCCATTGTCATCGGCTCTGGCGCTTCCGGAGGTTGGGCCGCCAAGGAACTTACAGAAAAAGGCTTGAAGACGCTGGTGTTGGAGCGAGGGCGCATGGTCCGCCACATTGAAGACTATCCTACAGCCTCCAAGGCCCCTTGGGAATTTGAATTCCGTGGAGCCGTACCCATCGAGAAACGATCTGGTCTCGGTGCTGCCAACTGGAAGCGGGAAGAGACTATGCATTGGGCGCTCGCCGAGGATGAGCAGCCCTACATCGAGGAGAAGCCTTTTCGTTGGTTTAGGGGCTATCATGTCGGAGGCAAGTCCCTGCTCTGGGCACGAGGCACACAGCGTTGGTCGGATTTTGATTTTGAGGGACCCGCTCGCGATGGCTATGCAGTGGATTGGCCGATCCGGTACAAGGACATGGAGCCCTGGTATACTTATGTGGAGACTTTCGTGGGTTTTGCAGGAAGTAGAGATGGTTTGGATGTGCTTCCCGATCAGGTGGTGCAGCCTGGTTTTGAACTGAGTTGCGTCGAGCGCTATTACAAAGAAAAGTTGAAAGAAATGTATGGTTCGGAGCGGCACCTGGTTCAAGGTCGCTGTGCCCACCTCACTGACCCACAGCAGATCCACCTGGATCAGGGTAGGTCGAAGTGCATGAACCAAAACATGTGCAATCGGGGCTGTATTTATGGGGGCTATTTTTCTGCGAATGCCTCTACTTTGCCTTGGGCTGAGAAGACGGGGAACCTGACGCTTCGACCAGATTCGGTGGTAGAATCTATCCTCTATGATGAGCAAAAAGGCAAGGCCATCGGCGTGCGTGTGATTGATCGACTTACCCAAGAAACCATCGAGTTTTATGCAAAAATCATTTTTGTGAATGCCTCCACGATCAATTCCAATGCGATCCTTCTCAATTCCACTTCGACTCGTTTTCCTAACGGCCTTGGAAATGACAATGGGCTAATGGGAAAATTTATCACTTGCCACAACTACAGAGGAAAGGGTTATGCCACCTTTGAGGGATTTTTGGATCAAACCAATAAAGGGAGAAATCCAGGGCATGCCTACGTGCCGCGCTTTCGAAATGTCTACCGCCAAGAAACAGATTTCCTTCGTGGCTATGCCATCGGGATGTCTGCCAGCCGGCAGCTAGATGGGAATGGAGAGCTGATCGGCGATGCACTTCGAGACAAACTACTAAATCCGAGCTACGGGCTGTGGGGAATGGCAGCATGGATGCAAGGGGAAGTGCTACCTGAAGAGTCCAATCACCTGCGCCTGAGCAAAGATGAAAAAGACAAGTATGGCATTCCTAAACTTATCCTTTCGGTGGAGTGGAAAGAGAATGATGACAAGATGACGCTGGATTTTCTGGAGCAGCAAACCGAAATGTACGAACGTATGGGATTCAAGAATATTAAAGTAGAAGATACAGGGGCACCTCCAGGTTCAGATATTCACGAAATGGGTGGCGTGCGCATGGGGAGAGATCCCAAAACTTCCTTGCTTAATGAATTCAACCAGCTTCATGCCTGCAAAAACGTATTTGTTTCTGATGGTGCTTGTATGACTAGCGGCAGTACCCAAAATCCAACTTTAACCTTTATGACCCTAACAGCTCGAGCAGCTAACCATGCCGTGGCCGAGTTGACCAAGGGCAATCTTTAACCATTTCCCAATGAGGTAAGTTGATTTTAATCCAAATCAGCAACCCTCTGAGGGAGTAAAACCCAAAATACCATGAAAAATTTACTCGCTTTCTGGATCCTAGCCTTGACTTGGATGCTTTCGCCAACAACGACCATCGCTCAGAAAAAGGGAGATCCGCTCTTTCGAGCCCCGCTAGGAATTGCTGCCTATACCTTTCGTGATCAATGGAAAAATGGGGTTCCCCAAACCCTGGACATCATTCAAAAAATGGGATTTAAAGAGTACGAAGGTGGGGCGCCACAGGGAGTTGACCCTGTGGAATTCAAAAAAATGTTGAATGACAGGGGAATCAGCATTCCTTCCACGGGGACGGGTTTTGAGCAGTTGGAGAGCGATCCACAAGGGGTGGCTGACCGAGCCAAAGCCTTGGGAGTTTCCTATGTGATGTGTGCCTGGATTCCTCATGCTCGGGGACAGTTTTCAAAGGCTGATGCAGACCGTGCAATCAAAGCCTTCAATGCAGGAGGAAAAGTATTGAAGGAAAATGGAATTACTTTTAAGTACCACGTGCATGGCTACGAATTCCAGCCGTATGGCCAAGGCACTTTGTTTGATTACCTGGTAGAAAATACGGATCCGAAGTATGTATCCTTACAAATGGATGTCATGTGGACGCATTTTGGGGGAGGGGATCCAGCGGGATTGCTGAAGAAATACGGTAAGCGTTGGGTGTCATTGCATCTCAAGGATTTTAGAAAAGGGGCTCCAAGAGACATGACTGGATTGACTGGACCTGAAAATGATGTTCCATTGGGACAGGGAGAGCTCGATTTCGTGGCGATCTTGAAGGAAGCCAATAAAATCGGAATCAAGCATATGTTTGTAGAGGATGAGAGTGAGAAAGAGTTGGAGACCTTGCCGGTGAGTATTGGGTATTTGAAAAAGTTGACCTATTGAGAAATTAAGTCAAGACATTCGTTTATGAGTAAAAAATGGAAAGGGAGGGTCTGAAACCTCCCTTTTCCGTTCAACTTAACTTAACTGAATCAACCTATCTTATGAAATGAATAACTAGGGAAACGGCAGCATGTTTGGTAAGGTTGAATTTTTTGAATGAATTGATTTTATCTTACCTATAAATCAACCTACTTTAGTAGCAAGGCTATTTTTTTTGCAGTTTCTGAATTTTCAACATTTTAATTTTTTGACCTAAGCTACGCGCCGAAGCCATTTGAGGCTGATTTTCATTAGTTCTTTCCATTTATATCCACGGGTTACCCTTTGGGAGCTTAGTGTGTATTCATTTTTTTTGATTTTATTTTATAAATAATTCAATAAAAAATTGATTTTTTAAATTTTATAAATACATTCATTTATTCTTTAATTTAATTTTTATGAAAAAACTATTTTTAAATCTAATTACCAGTCGATTGGGGCATTTTTTAACCGCCCCAGTCTTTTGCTTCTATTTCAGTTTTCGGAATATTCCTTACATCCTTTTATTGACTACCAACACTGTTCGTATTCATTCGCTCCATCCTTTAGGAAGCAATCTTTTCTAAGGGTTTGGCCCCCCCTTAATTTTCTACTTGTCAACTTATTTTTAATTTTTAACCGCAACCAATTATGAAAACCACTTTTCGAAATTTTCTCTTTTTCCTAGGATTGACATTTCCTTTTCAAGCTTGCCACCAAGATCCCGTTCCTGAAATTCCTAGGATTCAAGCCGCTGAACTTGAATTTATTGGGGTGGAGCACAACGAAAAGTTGCAGGATGCTTTTGAATTTCTTGTTGCAAATCGAAATTCCATGGGACACAAATCCCCAGTTGCCAATAAGCAGGTCCTAGAGAATTTTTTGATTGCCCAGATTGAAGCAACTACCCAGTATCCAGCCAATATGAATGCCATCGGGGTAGCCTATACCAAGCAACTTTTTGCAAGCTCCAACCGGCAATTTGCCAGGCAGGAGGGGTATTTTGAAGGGTTTGAACTTGGGGAAAAAGTAAAACTCTATTTAGATGAGCTAAATGCCATCCTTTCTGTAGAGAATTTTGGTGACCCACGTGTCCCTCAAGAAATCAAGATTTTGGAAGAGACAATCGCTTTACAAAATGGCCTTAGCGATCGGGAGTTAGTGCTTTTGTACGCTGCAACTTCCGTAGCGAGACACTCCTACTCCTACTGGTCCGAAAATCACGAAAACTGGGCTCAGCTTGGTCCAACTTGGACTTCGCAGCAGAGCTATAAAACTGGCCCTGCAGGTAACATTGTCAAGGCAGATGTAGCGGGTGCGGTGGCAGGTGCTGCTGGAGCTTGGGTAGTCAATGCAGTGATAGGCCCTGGGCAAGTGGCCTATGGAGGCGCTATTTTGGGAGGGGCTGTGTCAGGCTCGGTATTCCAAGGGGTATATGAATTTCTAGATTGGGCATGGTAAACACTACAAAAATAAAAATTTTCTTTCTGAGCTTGCTTGCCTGTGAGGCTGTTGCGCTTGGAATTTGGGTAGCCTTTGGCGAAAACTATGCAGTGCATCTAGCCGTGGTTGCCGTGGTCATTACCTTGATAGCAAGAGGGAAAAAAGAAGCCGCCTAGTAGGCTTATAGAAAATAGAAATTAACACACGTTAACAGTACTTAACGCGTGTTTTGGGTTCTCTTTACTTCTTTTGTAGGGTAAAACAACACAACTATGAAACGTACGATCGCAACTCTTTCACTACTTCTTTTCTTAGGGGCAGGCCTACAGGCTGCTTTTGCACAAGGATTTACCGGCAGAGCCTATTATAAATCCTCCTCTCAAATAAAAATCTCTATGGATTCAACCAAAATGAATCCAGAACAAATAGCTCAGATCCAAGCCTCCCTAAAGAAGCAAATGGAACAGAACTTTATTTTGTCTTTTAACCAAACTGAATCCTCTTGGAAAAAAGAAGCCAGTTTGGGTGGAGGACCTGCAACGGCCTCTTCAGGCGGTGCAGTCTTTATGGTGGCTTCTAGCGGAGAAGGCTCAACTTTATACAAAAACTTGGCAGAGTTGAATTATGTGCAGGAGCAAGACATGATGGGTAAGGGGTATTTGATTAAAGATGAGCTGAAACCAGCAGAATGGGAACTTTCAGAGGAAACCAAAAAAGTTGGCAATTATACGGTTCAAAAGGCAAGCTTTTCAAGAATTATTGATAGCAAACGCTTTTCCACAGGAATGACCGAAATGGAAAATGTGAAAGATACCATTCAGGTAATTGCTTGGTTTGCTCCCGAGATTCCCGTTTCCCATGGGCCTGAAAATTACTTTGGGCTTCCAGGCTTGATCTTGGAAGTGCAATCTCAGGGAAGGACTTTTATTTGTGAGAAAATAGAATTGAATCCTTCGGCAGACCCAGTAGTGATCGAGAAGCCAAGCAAAGGCAAAGAAATTACGCAGGCAGAATTCCGAACCGTGCAGGAAGAAGGTATGAAGCAAATGATGAACCGCTACCAAGGCAAACCTGGAGAAGGTGCGACCATGAATATTCGGATTGGGAACTAAGTCAATTGCCTAGGTTTTATCCTGTTTAATTGCTTTTTGAAACTCCGGTTCTCTTTTCAAATTATTCCCACTTATTGATGTTCCTTTTCAAAAGAATAAGTTTGCTCGCCTGCTTCTGCCTGCTTGCTGGGCTTTCCATGGCCCAAACCAAGCCGCTGGTTGGTCAGGTTTTAGATAGCCTCAATCGGCCCATTGCCTATGCAAATGTGGTTGCCATCAACCAAAACACGCAAAAAATTGCTGGTTTTGGCATCTCCAATGAGGAAGGGCGCTTCAAAGTGACCTTGGCGGAAGGAGCCACCTATTTGTTAAGGATATCTTTC
>JACCDL010679724.1_pt1 | contig 49514 bp, 56 predicted proteins | sample 7441931 | NCBI WGS metagenome assembly JACCDL01 (sample SAMN15323437, study PRJNA562643) | freshwater metagenome | isolation source: river surface water | place: USA:Blue River Watershed | collected 2017-08-16
CATACATCATGCTTTCAGCAACACTAACACGCAGCAACAACAAAATGATACCCATAACACCACCTATTTTGTAGCACAACCTCCAGTCGTTGGTGAGCTTGAAAATAAAAAACGCAAATACTGCACCTAATAGTCCAATACCAGCAACCAATGAAGTGCCAAGTCCTCTGTTCTTCTTTGGCATTATCTCTGAAACAAGGGTAATGCCTGCACCTAATTCACCCGCTAGTCCTATACCTCCAATAAATCTTGCCCATGCGTATTGATCGACAGTCTGCACATATCCAGTAGCAAAATTGGCTACAGAATATAGTAATATCGATCCAAACAATACGCTAAGCCTTCCTTTCTTATCTCCCAATACACCCCAAAGAACACCACCAATTAGTAATCCAATCATTTGCCAGTTGATTACTTTAGCACTGGCTTCTAGCATAGCAATATTTTCATCTGGAACTCCGATGCCTAGCAGAGAAGGTTTTCTAACTATTGAAAACAAGAGTAGTTCATAGATATCAACGAAATAACCTAGTGCTGCGATAATGATGGTAAGGTATAATTTCTTATCGCTAATAGTTGTTGGCTGATGCTGCTCTGTTGTCATAATTAAATGTAATGATTTCCCTAGAAATTCGAAATCATAAGTTGAAGAAAAAGCTTTGGTAGGTGTTCAAATAAAATTATATTGTACTTCAAAACTAACTGTTCATGATTGCCAAAGCATTTTCACCTGAGCACAGATCAAGGACTTTTTTGATTCTTGTTGCCTCTCTCGGCTATTTTGTAGACATCTATGATTTGTTGATTTTCTCCATTGTGAGAGAGCCCAGTTTAAAATCGTTGATGGTGCCTGATGCTGAAATAGTGAATGCAAGTGCGAGGATTATCAATTGGCAAATGTTTGGTTTGTTGTTGGGTGGAATTTTATGGGGCATCATGGGTGATAAAAGAGGAAGGCTTAGCGTATTGTTTGGTTCAATCCTCCTTTATTCAATTGCAAATTTTGTAAATGGTTTTGTGCAGACAGTCGACCAATACGCACATTTGCGCTTTATAACAGGAATTGGTCTTGCTGGGGAATTAGGTGCAGGCATAACCTTGGTTTCTGAAATCATGCCGAAAAGCAAGCGAGGCATTATGACAAGTTTTATAACAGGTGTGGGTGTGTTTGGTGCTGTACTGGCCTACTTGATTTTTGATTTTACAAAAGATTGGAGGTTGTGTTACATGATTGGTGGTGGTTTGGGAATTCTGTTGTTGTTGTTAAGAGTAAGTGTTGCAGAGAGTGCACTCTTTAAAAAGGTGGCATCACATGTTGAAAAAGGAAACCTCCTAAAGTTGTTTACGACGCCTGCGTTGTTGAAAAAATATTTGCTTGCGATTTTGGTAGGCGTACCTTCTTGGTTTATTGTAGGCATTTTGATTACACTCAGTAATCGATTTGCAATGGAATTGTATGAGGGAAGTGCAGTAATTGCAGGAGCCTGTGTGATGTATGGTTATATAGGAAATGCATTGGGTGACATCACTGTTGGATTTATCAGTCAGCATTACCAAAGCAGAAAGAAAGCTTTGTATTTTATGTATGCAGTCTGCATCATTGCAGTATCTTTTTATTTTAGTCCCTTAAATAATTCAGATACTACCATGTATTGGTGTTGTTTCTTCTTGGGATATGCCTCCGGATTCTGGGCAATAATAGTCACCATGGGTGCAGAACATTTCGGGACAAACATAAGAGCTACTGCAGCAACCACCATACCTAATATGGTTAGAGGCTCCTTACCATTGATGAACATGTTGTTCAATGGTTATTTCATTCACTCACTACAATGGTCAATGGTGAAGAGCGGTATTGTAACAGGAATAATTGTAATTGGAATTGCTCTGATAGCCTTGTATAAAACGGAAGAGACATTCCACAAGGATTTGGATTATGTTGAAGAGTAGGGAATAGTGAGTAGGGAATAGGAAACAGTAAAAAGGGTATAGGGGTTAGTTTACTTTGCTAATCCCTATACCCTGCTCCCTAATTCCTTCTTCCTATTTCTATCCCAACACTTCATTCATTGAACGAACTGCAACTGCACTTTTTTCAAATGCTTCTTGTTCTGCTGCATTCAATTCAAGTGGAAGGATTTTTTCCCAACCATTTTTTCCGATTACTACAGGAACGCCAAGGCAAATATCTTTTTGTCCGTATTCACCATCCAAGGCAACGCAACAAGTGAATAGTTTCTTTTCATCTCTTAGAATGCTGCTTACAAGCGCTGCTCCGGCTGCACCTGGTGCGTACCAAGCAGAAGTACCAATGAGCTTAGTAAGAGTTGCGCCACCTACCATTGTATCAGCAACAATTTTATCTTGTTGTTCTTGGCTAAGGAATTGTGAAACAGGAATGCTGTTCCATGTTGCTTTGCTGATCAAAGGAATCATAGTGGTATCTCCATGTCCGCCTATAACAATAGCATTCAAATCACCAGCGCTGCAACCAAGGTGTTGTGATAGTTGGTATTTAAAGCGACTGCTATCGAGTGTTCCACCCATACCAATAATTCTGTGCTTTGGTAAACCAGTAGATTTCAAAGCGAGGTAGGTCATGGTATCCATTGGATTGCTGATCACAATGATGATGGTATTAGGAGAATATTTCAATACGTTTTCACAAACGGTCTTCACTATGCCTGCATTGGTGCCGATTAATTCTTCACGGGTCATTCCTGGTTTACGTGGAATGCCAGATGTAATAACAACTACATTGCTGTCCGCTGTTTTTGAATAATCATTGGTTGATCCCGTAATCTTGGTATCAAATCCAAGTAATGCCGCAGTCTGCTGCATGTCTTGTGCTTTACCTTCTGCAAATCCTTCTTTGATATCAAGTAAAACCAATTCGGTACATACGCCTGCGCGTGCAATATTATCGGCGCAAGTTGCACCAACAGCACCAGCTCCAATTACAGTTACTTTCATTTTTTTTAATTTATAGGTAAGATAGATTGTTTGCGCCGCAAAGGTATGGTGTTATTTGCCAAATTGGATTACCTTTGCCCCCTCAAATCACAGTTATGGCAAATACGTCAGATATCTCAAGAGGTCTTATCATCAAATTGGATGGTAGCCTTTACACAGTAATTGAATTCGGTGAAAACAAGACAGCTAGAGCTGCTGCTAAGGTATGGGCAAAGCTCAAGGGTGTTGATAATAATCGATCTATTGAAAAAACATGGAACAGTGGTGATACTATCTTCCCGGTAAGGGTTGAAAGAAAGAGTTACCAATATCTCTATAAAGATGAGACTGGATTTAATTTCATGGATAATGAAACCTTTGAGCAGGTAGCAGTTGCGGAAAACTTAGTAGATGCGCCTCAATTTCTAAGCGATGGACAAGAAGTTTCTGTATTGTTCAACACTGAAACTGAATTACCGATGAGCGTAGAGCTACCTGATAAAGTAGTTTCAAAGGTTACTTATTCTGAACCTGGTTTAAGGGGTGATACTGCAACCCGTACGTTGAAGCCTGCTACAGTTGAAACTGGCGCAACAGTTATGGTTCCTTTATTTGTAAATGAAGGAGATGTAATCAGAATCAATACCAAAACCGGTGAATATATCGAAAGAGTAAAAGACTAGTTTTTATTGATTTTTCGATAAAATCGATCAAAAAAGCCCCTTTTTTTAATAAAATAGGGGCTTTTTACATAAAAAATGGGCCAAATTTAATTTGGCGGGTAATTGTTTTTCTCTCACCTTTACCTCCCGATTTCAACCCAAAAATTTATTAAAATGGATTTGAAGCAAATTCAGGATCTCGTTAAAATGGTCAATAAATCAAATATCAGCGAACTGACCATTGAGGAAAAAGACATCAAAATTACCATTAAGCAGAAAGAGGATAAATATGTGACTGCCGCTCCAGTGCAGGCGCTTCCTCAAATGCAAGCTATGCCAGTTACAGCAGCTCCTGTTGCTTCAGCTCCTGCAGCAGCTGTACCAGCTGCCGCTCCAAAAGCAGCAGATAATTTGATTACCATAAAGAGTCCAATGATTGGTACTTTTTACCGTAAGCCGGCACCTGACAAGCCTAATTTCGTAGAAGAAGGGGATGAAGTAAGGAATGGTAAGGTGGTCTGTGTAATTGAAGCCATGAAGCTTTTCAATGAAATTGAAAGTGAAGTGAGTGGTAAGATTGTAAAAATATTGGTAGAAGATGCTTCTCCAGTTGAATACGATCAGCCTCTGTTCCTTGTTGAGCCTGCATAGTCCATTTTGGAAAGCAGGTTTATTTTTTCATCTAAAAATGTGGCATGACCAAAGATTCTAAGAAAAATTTCAAAAAGATATTGATCGCCAATAGAGGAGAAATTGCTTTAAGGGTGATCAGGACATGTAGAGAAATGGGTATCAAGACTGTCGCGGTTTATTCAACTGCAGATAAAGACAGTCTACATGTGAGATTTGCTGATGAAGCAGTATGCATAGGTAAGCCTTCAAGTGCTGATTCTTATTTAAATATTCCTCACCTGATGTCGGCCATGGAAATTACCAATGCAGATGCAGTGCATCCTGGCTATGGTTTTCTTGCAGAGAATGCAAAATTTGCTGAAATCTGTGGTGAGCATGGCATCAAATTTATTGGTCCAACTCCCGATCAGATTCGTTCAATGGGAGATAAAATCACAGCGAAAGAAACCATGATCAAAGCAGGTGTTCCTGTTGTTCCTGGTAGTGGTGGTTTATTGGAGAGTGTTGATCAAGCCAAAAGCATCGCTAAGGAAATTGGCTATCCAGTTATTCTTAAGGCTACTGCAGGTGGTGGTGGTAAAGGAATGCGTGTAGTTTGGGAAGAAGCTGAAATAGAAAAAGCATATAACACAGCCAAGGCGGAAGCGCTTGCTTCTTTCAAGAATGATGGCGTGTACATGGAAAAATTTGTAGAAGAGCCAAGACATATTGAAATACAGGTGGCAGGAGATCGTTATGGTAAAGTTTGCCACATGAGTGAGCGCGATTGCTCTATTCAAAGACGTCACCAAAAGTTGGTAGAGGAATCTCCTTCTCCATTTATGACGGATGATTTACGTGAACGCATGGGTGCTGCTGCAGTGAAAGCTGCAGAAGCCATTGGATATGAAAGTGTGGGTACAATAGAGTTTCTGGTTGACAAACACAGGAATTTCTATTTCATGGAAATGAATACCCGTATTCAGGTTGAGCATTGTGTTACCGAAGAAGTAACCAATTTCGACTTGATCAAAGAACAAATTAAAATTGCTGCGGGCGAACCTATTTCAGGTAAGCACTATTTCCCTGAAATGCATGCAATAGAATGCAGGATCAATGCGGAAGATCCTTACAATGATTTCAGACCTAGTCCGGGTAAAATTACCGTGCTCCATCAACCAGGCGGACATGGTATTCGTGTAGACTCTCATGTGTATGCTGGCTATGTTATTCCTCCTTATTATGATTCAATGATTGCAAAAATTATTGCAGTCGCTAGAACCAGAAAAGAAGCAATTGATACCATGAGCAGGGCACTAAGTGAATATGTGATTGAGGGTATTAAAACAACAATACCTTTCCATCAACAATTGATGAAAAATGATGATTTCATCAGTGGTAATTTCACCACCAAGTTTTTGGATACATTTAAAATGCAATAATTGCTTTTTCATTCTGAATAAAGAACCAAAACTAACTACAAAAAAAACCCCGCATTTGCGGGGTTTTTAATTATCCAATTTTCCATTGTCCCAATTATCTTAAGAACAAAATTTCTCTGTATTTAGGAAGTTCCCACTCAGAATCATCAACCAATAATTCAAGTTTGTCAACTGAATAACGGATGTCATCAAAGTAAGGCTTAACCTTATCGCAATAAGCAATTGCTTTATCTCTTGATGAAGCCAATGCATTTGCTGCTTTTCTTGCTTCAGTCATTTCTTCGGTAAGGATCTGAACTTTATTGATGTGTTCTGAAATTTCATTCAATACATTCAATTGTGCTTTGTATGCATCTTCCTTCATGCCAAGATCTTTTAGACCTTTGATGTTGTTGATCAATACATTTTGGTAGCGGATAGCTGCTGGTAAAATGTGGTTGCCAGCAAGGTCTCCAATTACGCGACCTTCAATCTGAACATACTTGATGTATTTTTCAAGTTCAATTTCATGACGTGCTTCAAGTTCTTTGTGTGAAAGAACCTTATGCTTTTGGAACAAGCCCATTGCTTTATCAGTCACCAAAGAATCAAGCGCAAGTGGAGTAGTCTTCAAGTTAGGCAAACCACGTCTAGCTGCTTCTTGCTGCCACTCTTCACTGTAACCATCGCCTTCAAACAATACATTTTTAGATGCTTTGATGTAAGACTTGATCACTTGCATGATAGCCACTTCTTTCTTGTCGCCTTTCTCAATTAAGCTGTCCACCTCTGATTTGAAGCTGCTCAAAGTTTCTGCCATGATGGTATTCAACACGGTCATGTTGTAACCACAGTTTGCAGAAGAGCCAACTGCACGGAATTCAAATTTGTTTCCAGTGAATGCAAAAGGAGAAGTTCTGTTTCTATCTGTGTTATCTAATAACAATTCAGGAATATTCTTGTGGATGTCTAATTTCAACATCACTTCATCTTGCTCATCAAACTTATCTCCAACTCTGCTTTCGATTTCATTCAACACCTTTGCAAGGTATCCACCGATGTAAGCAGAAATGATTGCTGGTGGAGCTTCGTTTGCACCAAGACGGTGATCATTACCCGCAGATGCAATAGCAGCACGTAGTAAATCAGCATGATCATGAACCGCTTTAATGGTATTCACAAAGAAGGCAAGGAACATCAAATTGGTTTTTGGTGTTTTACCAGGAGCCAACAAGTTCACACCTGTATCTGTTGCCATACTCCAGTTGTTGTGCTTACCGCTACCATTGATACCAGCAAATGGTTTTTCATGCAACAACACACGAAGCTTATGACGCTTCGCTACGCGAGTCATGATGTCCATTAATAGTGTATTATGGTCTACTGCTATATTGAGTTCTTCAAAAATTGGGGCACACTCAAACTGTGCAGGTGCTACCTCGTTGTGACGTGTACGCAAAGGAATACCCAATTTGTAAGATTCATTTTCGAAATCTCTCATGAAAGCATATACACGCTCAGGAATAGCACCAAAATAATGGTCTTCCAATTGTTGTCCCTTTGCAGGTATATGTCCGAATACTGTTCTTCCAGTCATGATCAAATCTGGACGAGCATTTGCCAATCCTTCATCGATTACAAAATATTCTTGCTCCCAACCTAAAGTAGCTGTAACCTTTCCTACGTTCTTGTCGAAGTAGTGACAAACATCAACAGCTGCTTTATTCAAAGCTTCAATTGATTTAAGTAATGGTGCTTTATAATCAAGACACTCTCCAGTATAAGAAACGAAAATAGTTGGAATGCAAAGTGTCTGACCATTTCCAATATTCATGATAAAGGCTGGAGAAGTTGGGTCCCATGCAGTATAACCGCGTGCTTCGAAAGTTGCACGGATACCACCACTTGGGAATGAAGATGCATCAGGTTCTTGTTGTGCCAATGCATTACCATCAAACTCTTCTATTGGAGTACCATCTGATTTTAAAGTAAAGAATGAATCATGCTTTTCAGCAGATGAACCAGTTAGTGGTTGGAACCAGTGTGTATAGTGTGTAACACCTTTGCCCTGTGCCCAATGTCTCATACCGGCTGCAATCTGGTTGGCTACGTTACGGTCAATTTTTTGTGCACTCTTTATAGAGTTCAATAAACTTTTATAAGCGTCATCGCTGAGGTACTCGCGGGCGACTTTCAATGTGAATACATTCTCGCCAAAAGCTGCAGTTACTTTAGCGGGACTTACTACCTCAATCTCTTCTTTTGCAGAAGTGAGGTTGTCGATTGCTTTGAAACGTAGTGATTGCATATAATTGAATTTTGAAGGCACGAAATTCCTTAAAAATGATGGAACCTGCAATTATTTTTCGGTTTTTACACCAAAAAAATCGGTCAATGTGGAGAAAATATTGATAAATGGCAGCTACTACTCCATAATTTCTTTAAAAACAGCTTAATATAAATATATATAAATAATTATAATATGTATGTTTTCAACAGTAGTAGCTGATTTGTCAACCTTTGTTCTTTGCCTCAGCAGTCAACAAATGTTTTGATTAACTTCGCGCTACTTAAAAATCTCATGGAAACAACTGTAGAAACCGCCAAGCAGCTTGGACTGCTTCCTGAAGAATTTGAACTGATTAGGCAGATATTAGGCAGAACACCCAATTTCAACGAAGTTGCCGCTTACTCAGTCATGTGGAGTGAGCATTGCAGCTATAAAAACTCCATTAAATGGTTGAAAACGCTTCCTCGTGATGGCAGTAAACTCCTTGTGAAAGCGGGAGAGGAGAATGCAGGTTTAGCGGATATTGGAGATGGCTATGGGGTTGTTTTCAAAATTGAATCACACAACCACCCGTCTGCAATTGAACCGTTTCAAGGTGCAGCTACTGGAGTAGGAGGTATTCATCGTGATATATTTACCATGGGTGCTAGACCCATTGCGGCTTTGAATTCACTTCGTTTTGGAAACATAAAGGAAGCCAAGACACAGCACTTATTAAAAGGTGTTGTATCGGGTATCGGACATTATGGTAACTGTTTTGGGGTGCCAACAGTTGGTGGTGAAGTTTATTTTGAGGACTGTTATCATACCAACCCGCTGGTCAATGCTATGAGTGTGGGTATCGTGAAAGTGGGGCAAACAGTTAGTGCGACTGCCGAAGGAATTGGTAATCCGGTTTTCATTGTTGGATCTGCAACTGGTAAAGATGGTATTGGTGGTGCATCTTTTGCATCTGCTGATATTACAGAAGATAGTGCTCAGGATTTACCAGCGGTTCAGGTTGGTGATCCTTTCCAAGAGAAAAAATTATTGGAAGCTTGTCTAGAAGTAATCCCTACTGGAGCTTTAGTGGGAATGCAAGATATGGGTGCTGCTGGTATCATTTGTTCAACCGCAGAAACCAGTGCAAAAGGTGGTGTTGGTATGATTATTCATTTGGATAAAGTACCGATGCGTCAGCAAAACATGAAAGCTTGGGAATTGCTTTTGAGTGAAAGCCAAGAGCGCATGTTGATGGTGGTACACAAAGGAAGAGAGAAAGAAGTATTGGATATTTTTGAGAAGTGGGATTTGCCATGCTCTGAGATTGGTGAAGTTACAGGCGATGGTCTGCTCAAGTTTTATATGCATGGTGAACTCGAAGCTGAGTTGCCAGCTGAAAGTCTTGTGCTTGGTGGTGGAGCGCCTGTGTATAACCGTGCGTATGAGCGTCCGGCTTATTTTGATAAGATCGAAGCTTTTGATGCAGCTTCAGTCCCGGTACCTTCTGATTTGAAAAAAGTTGCAGAAGCAATTGCAGTTATTCCAAATATTGCAAGCAAGAAATGGATATATACCCAATACGATAGCATGGTAGGCACGGGTAATTCTTCAACGAATCAACCGAGTGATGCTGCTGTTGTATTGGTTAAAGAAACGGGTAAGGCATTGGCAGTTACAACCGATTGTAACAGCCGTTATGTTTATGCTGATCCTTATAAAGGAGCAATGATAGCTGTGAGTGAAGCTGCAAGAAATATTGTTTGCAGTGGTGGTGTGCCATTGGGTGTTACCAATTGTTTGAATTTTGGAAATCCATATGATCCCCAAGTCTATTATCAATTTGTACATGCCATCCAAGGTATGGGTGAAGCGTGTAAAAAATTCGATGCCCCTGTAACAGGTGGTAACGTGAGTTTCTACAACCAACATCCAGAAGGTGCGGTATATCCAACACCCACAATTGGAATGGTTGGTGTATTAAACTCAGTTGAAGATAAAATGACACTTGGCTTTAAGCAAGAAGGTGATTTGGTTTATCTAGTTGGACAATCAAGAAGTGATATTCATTCATCTGAATATTTGCATAAGTATGTTGGGGTTGAGTTTTCTCCAGCGCCACATTTTGATCTTGATGAGGAACATGCATTTCAGCAAGTCATCTTACAATTGATCTCTGCTAAACAAGTGAATTCAGTTCATGATATAAGTGAAGGTGGGTTGTTTATAACCCTACTTGAAAGTGGGTTTGTTGGTTCATTGGGTTTTGAAGTTGCTCAACAAAATAAAGAAGTTAGAGCTGATGCTTATTGGTTTGGTGAGGCGCAGAGTAGAGCTGTTGTTTCAGTATCCAAAGAGAAACAGGCTGACTTTGAACAGCACTTGGCCTCAGTTGGTATTGCTCATGAGTTGTTGGGTGCCACTAAAGGGAAAGAGGTTGTAGTAAATGGAGAAAACTGGGGAAGTCTTGATCAGTGGAAAACTGCTTATGATGAAGCCATTACAGCTATCATGACAAAATAAATTTTTACTCAATTGAAGATTGATCATCTTACCTCAAAGATGATCACTTCAATAGGGTTGTCTCCATTTATTTTTAATACATGCTTCTTGTTTTCTGATAAGTAAGCATATTCTGTTTCTTTGATTTGAACTTGTTTTTTGTCCGCACTAGCTATAGAAAGTTTTTCACCTGATAATAAAATGGCCACAACTGGTCCTCTTTCCTTTATTTCAAATGACGGGTTTTGTTTAGATAGCTGAACTCTGTATCCTGCTGCTTTATCTGAAATGAAAATGGTGTCTTTGGTTAAAGGAACCCATTTTGATGTTGTGTTTCCAGCATAATTATTGAGCAACTCAACATCGTATGCAAATATTTCATCATTAGGATGAGCAGCTACCCTATGGGTGGAAGGGCTTCCAGCAAATGAAGAATACCAGGCATATCCTTTTGGATAATTTGGGGTGGTCCATTTTTCGCCTAATACCTGGTTTTCGTAGTGTGCGGGTTTCACAAAAACAAAGGCGGATGGGGTGGCGTGAATATGAAAAAGACTGGTGTCTTTATCTATGATTCTGGCTTGGATAATTCGCACGTATTCATTGGTAAAAACAGGCTTATGACGGGGTTCTTCATATACCGGAACAGGATTTTGTCCACATACTTTTGTGAGTAGCGCACATATGCTCAAAAAAACAAATATTGACTTTTTCATGTTTCAAATTTATGGTAAGTTTGTACGACCTCCGGAAGTTTTTCAATTACTAAAGTAGGTCCATTTTTTTATTGTACTGCGGGACCGTAATCAGCCTGTGAGACAGCTCTAAAAGCAAATCGTATGACTAAGTACATTTTCGTGACCGGTGGGGTTACTTCATCGTTAGGTAAGGGTATTGTATCAGCATCTCTTGCCAAACTTTTGCAAGCGCGTGGGTTTAAAGTCACTATTCAAAAATTTGATCCTTATATCAACGTAGATCCAGGTACATTGAATCCTTACGAACATGGGGAGTGTTTTGTAACCGAAGACGGAGCTGAAACAGACCTTGATCTGGGTCACTATGAGCGTTTCTTGAATATTTTTACAACTCAGGCCAACAACGTAACTACAGGAAGAATTTACCAATCCGTTATCAATAAAGAAAGAGAAGGTGCGTACCTGGGAAAAACTGTTCAAGTTATTCCACACATTACGGATGAAATCAAACGCAGAATGCAATTGCTTTCAGCATCAGGTTATGATATCATCATCACTGAAATTGGGGGTACTGTTGGTGATATTGAGAGTTTGCCTTTTATCGAAGCGGTTCGTCAATTGCAATGGGAATTACCGGAAGGCGACTGTTTGGTTGTGCATCTTACTTTGGTGCCTTACTTAAAAGCAGCTAAAGAATTAAAAACAAAACCAACCCAACACTCTGTCAAAATGATGAGTGAAAATGGGGTGCATCCTGATATTATTGTTTGCAGAACAGAGCAGCCTCTTTCTAGAGAATTGAAAAATAAAATTGCATTGTTCTGTAACGTAAAACCTGATTCAGTAATTGAAGCTGCAGATGCAAGGAGTATATATGAAGTCCCTCTCTTGATGCAACAAGAACAATTGGATGTGATTGTGCTCAAGAAGTTGAATATTACTTGGTATCCGGAACCAGATTTGACTGTTTGGAAAGGGTTTCTTGAAAAATTAACCAATCCAACATCTAAAGTTACTATTGGATTGATCGGTAAATACATTGAGCTACAGGATGCTTACAAGTCAATTTTGGAAGCCTTCATTCATGCTGGAGCAATGAACCAATGTAAAGTAGAGGTAGTTGATATTCATAGTGAATTCATCACAGCAGAAAACGTGCATGAAAAACTACAAGGGTTGAACGGGTTGCTCGTTGCACCAGGATTTGGTCACCGTGGAATCGAAGGTAAAATTTTAGCAGTTAAGTATGCAAGGGAGAATGGCTTACCTTTCTTTGGTATTTGTTTGGGCATGCAAATGAGTGTTATTGAGTTTGCTAGAAATGTATTGGGATTAAAAGGCGCACATTCTACAGAAATGGATCCACAAGCTGCTGATCCGGTTATTGATTTAATGGAGGGTCAGAAGACCATCACCAGTAAGGGTGGTACCATGCGTTTAGGAGCTTATCCTTGTAAATTAGAGCCTGGCACATTGGCGCATAAGATATATGGTGCAGACATGATTTCAGAAAGACACAGGCATCGTTGGGAGTTCAATAACAAGTATTTAGATGCCATGCAGGCAGCTGGACTTAAAGCAAGTGGGGTCAATCCAGAAACCAATTTGGTGGAAATTGTTGAAATTCCAAGCCATCCGTTTTTCATTGGAGTACAATACCATCCAGAATTAAAAAGTACGGTAGAGAATCCGCATCCAATATTTGTACATTTTGTAAAGGCTGCATTAGATTTCCAAAACAACAGGGTCAACGGTGGCAAGTCACTTGCTCCTGAAATGGTTTAATGGGCGGTATACAACTTCTATCATTCACAGACTTCATTGGTAATACTTACCTTTGACCCTCAATTGCATTTAACATGAAATTTGAAAAGAATTCAGTGATCGGCTTTGTCTTGTTGGCTGGTTTATTTTTAGGGTATTTTTATTTTACCCGAGTGGGACAATTAGAATTAGAAGCAAAGCAAAAGCAAATCAGAGATTCACTTGCAGCTCTCCAACCTGTTATAAAAGATACAGCTACTTCTATTGCTTCAACTGACACAGCTGTTGTTATACCTACAGGTACACCAGGTTCATTTGTGCAAGAAGGCAAAATACAAGAACAAATTACTGTTGTTGAAAATGAGTTGGTGCGCATTAGTTTTTCAAACAAAGGTGCAAGACCTGTTGCTGTTGAATTGAAGAACTATGTTTCAGCAGATAGTCAGCAAGTAAAATTAATCAGTGGTAATTTCAACCAGTTTTCATATTTAGTCAACACGGGGGTTAACCAAACTACTTCTACCGAAGATTTATATTTTAGTCCCTCTGAAGTTGTTACCACCAAAGATGAATCTGTCTTGGTATATTCTTTGAAAGATTCTTCTGGTAAAATGCTTGAGCATCGGTATACTTTGAAAGCCAACGATTATATGTTTGGTTTGAATATCGTAAGCCAGGGCGCTGATAAATTATTTACCAACAATACAGTTAATTTCCTTTGGCAGTTACAGGCAGATCAGCAAGAGCTAGATATTCAAACAGAGAAAAGAGAAACCCAGTTGGGGCTTTATGGTGCTGATGGTTTCGATTACTTCACCATGAGTGATGGCTTAAATGAGCAATGGAGTGAGGGTGTGAAATGGCTTGGTGTAAAACAGAAGTTTTTCAATACTACAGTTATCGCTGAAAACGGCTTCAAGTTTGCAGAGATCAGTTGTAAAGTGCCAGATGATTCTTTGAAAGTGGTAGCACAAACAACAGCCAACTTAAAAGCTATTTTTCCAGCCTCTAATAAAGCTAACATTGGCTTGAATTTTTATGTTGGCCCAAATGACTATGCACTTTTAAAGAAATACAAACTAGACATGGAAGACATGGTCAATCTTGGCCAGGGATTTTATGCCTTTGTGAAATACATCAACAGATGGATTGTATTGCCTGCATTTAGTTTCTTGGAAAAGAATATAGCGAGTCTTGGATTGGCGATTGCCTTGCTGACCATTTTCATCAGGTTGCTCACTTCGCCTCTGGTATATACTTCATATGTGAGTGGTGCAAAGATGAAAGCGCTGCGTCCAGAGTTAGATGTATTGAAAGAGAAATTCAAAGATGATCAGCAAGCCTTTAGCATGGAGCAAATGAAATTGTTCCGCAGTGCAGGTGTAAATCCTCTAGGTGGATGTATTCCGGCTTTGCTTCAAATTCCTATCTTCTTTGCCTTGTATAGTTTCTTTAACTCAAATATTGTATTGAGGGGAGAAGCATTCTGGTGGTCAAAGGATCTATCATCTTATGATGCAGTACTAACTTGGGGCTTTAATATTCCAGGTATAGGTGCACACCTGTCTTTGTTCACTATTTTGGCAGTTGTAACCAGCTTGTTGATTTCATTGTACAGCATGAGCATGACACCTGATCAGGGAAATCCTGTGTTGAAATACATGCCTTATATCTTCCCTATTTTCATGTTGGGTATTTTCAATAGCCTTCCATCAGCGCTTACTTGGTACTATACAGTATCAAACGTCATTACCTTGTTGTTGCAGTTTGTGATTCAGAATTATATCATTGATCACAATAAAATTCTTGCACAGCTTGAGGCCAATAAAAAGAAGCCAAGAGAAAAATCCAAATGGCAAGAACGTTTAGAGCAAATGCAAGAAACCCAAAAGAAGGTACAGTCCATGCAGGATAAGGTCAAGAAAAAATAATTGACATGCGTATATCTTTAGTCATTCTTTTATGGTCTATTGCTTCGGCAGTAGTGGGACAAAAAAGATTGTCTGAGGGTAGCATTAGTTATTCAGTCCTTACATTCCAAGACAATCAACGCATTGGTGACAGCTTAACAGCACAACATTTCTTTAAAGGCGCCCATACACGCACTGATCTCATTGGTGGAATGGGAAAGACCACCACTTTATATGATAGCCGAGAAGCAATTGGGGCAATTGTTCGCGACTTTGGTTCACAAAGAATTCTAATCCCTCTAGATGCATCAGCATGGTCAGATAAAAATGCATGGTATAATCCTGATAGCATTGTTTATATCAACGAGCAACAAACTGTTTTAAATTTTCCTTGTAGCAAAGCGCGCATCAATTTGAGCAATGGAGATTTTATGCATGTCTGGTATACAACAGCAGTTGTGTTAGACAACAAGGATACCGAGTTTCAAATGGGAGAGCTACCTGGATTGGTTTTATCCTATGAGTATCAAAAAGGAACTACTAAAGTGGTTTACACTGGCATTAATCTCAATTTTGATCCTGTGCCAATTCAACGATTCGATATACCATCTTCTGGTTATCGTATTCTTAGTTATGCGGAAAGTAAAAAGCAGTTGTAATTATTGTTGAGGCTTCTCAGGTGTTTTGAACCTGTGCAATGCAGACTTATTCTTATAAGGAAGAATATAAGTGATATTACCTTTTTGGTAGGTTATGATTGAATTGAAAGCATTGTCTTTTCCACCCTTTTTGAAACCAAATGAACGGTTATCGCGGTAAGTGTAACCAGAACTCAAGTTCAAGCTTAAGTTCTTCTTCATGTTGGAATAGGCAGATTTCGAAGATTTAGCCTTTGAAACAATGCCATCGACTGCAAAAACCGTGACAGAAACGAACAACAAAGCAGTCAGTGCCAAGGCAGCATTGCTAAATGTGTTAAAGAATCTTTTTTGGGTTTTCATTAGGACAAAATTAACATTTTTTATCAAATTACCAACATTTGCTAAGTTTTTTACTAAATCGTAACGAATGGTAAAAGAAATTATTGCTAACGCCGATCATCTTAATACCTTATTTGTTAAATTACAATAACCCTCAATACATGGCTGAAAATCCACGTTTCTCCGAAAATGAAGACCTACAAGAATTACTTACTGTCTATGAGCGGATGCGTTCTGGCAAGGGTACTGGGTTTTTATCAGAGGAGTCATTTGAGCGCATTATTGATCATTTTGATGACCAAGATGCAATTCCAAAAGCCATGGAAGCCGCAGAGATGGGAATTCTCCAATTTCCCTATTCATCTTCATTACTGGTAAAAAAAGCCGATTTACTGATTGCATCACGACAGTATAAAAAAGCATTGTCTCTTTTAGAAAAAGCTGAGATTCTAGACAAAAACGATATTGATATTTACATACTTCGGACAGACGCCTATCTGGCACTGGATATGCAAGAGAAAGCGGTGGCTTTATTGGAAGATGCTATCCAACAGTTTGAAGGTGATGACAGAATTGATTTGTTGTTTGAGTTGGCAGATGTCTATGATGATTATGAAGCTTTTGAGAAAATTTTTGATTGCTTGAAATTGATATTGGAATATGATCCAAACAATGAAGAGGCATTGTATAAAGTTTGTTTCTGGACCGACTTCACTGGTCGCAATGAAGAGAGCATTAAGTTGCATTTAAAAATCATTGAGGAATATCCTTACAATGATTTGGCATGGTTTAATTTGGCTGCTGCATACCAAGGCTTGAAATTGTTTGAAAAAGCAATTGATGCATATCAATATGCTATTGCCATCAATGAGAAGTTTGATTATGCCTACAGAAATATGGCAGATGCGCAGATGAGGTTGCACCGGTATAAAGAAGCTATTGAAAGTCTTGAAAAGGTAATAGAGTTGGCAAGGCCAGAAGACTTGATATACCAAGCTATTGGGTATTGCTATGAGAAGATTAGAAATTTTGCGCAAGCCAGATTTTATTATCGTAAGGCCTCTCATTTGAATCCAGATAATGCCAGGTTATACATTAAGGTTGCTTCCACCTATATGAAGGAAAATAAATATCAGCAGGCAGTAAAGTACCTCGATATGGCCCTTCGCATCAAACGACTAGATCCAGAGTTCAACTTGATCATGGGTGAGTGCAACATGAAACTGGGTAAGTATAAAGATGCTGTTCATTATTTTCTGACTGTTGTTCAGTCGAAACCTCGCAATCTTAAAGGATGGGAAGCATTGATTCGCTCTTTGTTTGAGGCAGGTCAATTTGCCGAGGCAGAAAAACAAATTCAGCAGGCTCGTTTGCGAGTTGGTGATAAACCTGTTTTCGATTTTTATGAGAGTGCAGTCTTGCTTTCACAAGGGAAAACAAATCTTGGCTTCACCTTGCTTGAGAAAACAATAGAAGCTTATCCGAAACAACTCAAGCTTTTCTTGAAACTTTATCCTTCAGCCGTAAAATATCCGCAAGTAGTAGAAATGCTCTTGAAATCTAAGCGCAGAAGACATTTCTAATCATTTCATCTTCAATTGTGTAGTTTATACTTGGTTTCGTATTTTTGGGCCAAATATTTTCCTTTAGCATGAATTTCAATTTATCTCAGATGCCCGATCGTCTTGCTAAACCAAGAAAAGAGGGTATAACAATGGTGATGGACAAGGGGCTTACACTTGAAGAAGCTAAAAACTTTATAGAGAATGCTGTTCCTCACGTTGATATCGTAAAGCTTGGTTTTGGAACAGCCTATGTAACACCTAAGTTGAGAGAGAAAATTGATTTGTATCAGTCGGCAGGCATACCTGTCTATTTTGGTGGAACCTTGATGGAAGCTTTCCTCATTCGTAATCAGTTCAACGAATATATTTCACTCTGTAAGGATTATAATATTTCCTACATGGAAGTGAGTGATGGCTCAATTACTATTCCACATGCTGAGAAATGTGGTTATATCGAAAAGTTAAGTGCCATTGGAACAGTTTTGAGTGAAGTGGGAAGTAAAGATGCGGAACATATTATACCACCTTATAAGTGGATTGAATTGATGCGTGCAGAATTGAGTGCTGGCGCTACATATGTGATTGCAGAAGCAAGAGAAGCAGGGAATGTTGGTATTTATAGAGGAAGTGGTGAAGTAAGGGAAGGTTTGGTGCAAGAAATTCTTACACAGATACCAGGTGAGAAAATATTGTGGGAAGCTCCACAAAAAGCGCAGCAATTGTATTTCATAGAATTACTTGGTGCTAATGTTAATCTAGGAAATATTGCTCCGAGTGAAATCATTGCTTTAGAGGCCATGAGAATAGGGTTAAGAGGAGACACGTTTAGCCTGTTCCTCAACAAGTAAAATCTAACCATGACTAAATATGGATTAATTGGATATCCGCTTAGTCACTCATTTTCTAAAAAATATTTCACGGAAAAATTTGAACGTGAATCTATTCAAGATCATGAGTATGAGTTATTTCCTATTGATCAAATCTCGCAACTCCCGTCATTGCTGCAAACTGAAACAACTTTAAAAGGGTTGAATGTTACCATACCTTACAAAGAACAGGTAATTCCTTATTTAGATGTGCTGACTGAAGTTGTGAAGGAAATTCAAGCATGCAATTGTATTCGTATTCTTGATGGAAAATTAATTGGATACAATACCGACGTAATTGGCTTTGAAAAAACGCTTGAGAGAAAACTATCTAATCATCATCAACGTGCGCTTGTATTAGGTACTGGAGGTGCAGCGAAAGCAGTTCATTTTGTGCTTAAGAAAAAAGGGATAGATTTTTTAGAGGTTAGTAGAGTGAAGGGCGAAGGCAGAATTTCTTATCAGGAAATCGATGAGCAGGTTGTTGCATCGCATACACTCATTATCAATACAACCCCATTGGGTATGTATCCAAATGTTGAAGAGGCGCCAGATCTTCCTTATCATTTATTGTCAGATCAACACTATTTATACGACTTGGTATACAATCCAGCAAAGACAAAATTTTTGTTAGAAGGTGAGAGAAGAGGTGCAGTTATCGAAAATGGTGCTGATATGCTGGTTATTCAAGCCGAAGCTTCTTGGGACATTTGGAATCAATAAACTATCCTTGTGATTTTGCTGCTAGTAGTTGTTTAATATCCTCAGGGATTGATTTTACTTTTCTTTCTGTGTAGTCGAAGCAAACCATGTTGGTTCTGATGTTTGCAGCCTTGATTTCTTTACCAGCTCTGCTTGTCTTGATTTGATAATAACATTCAAAAGCAACTCGTGTTGGAGCAGTGATGGACAAATCAATTGTCAAGATTTCTTCATCAAAGAGTTCATTCAAGTATTCAATATGTGCTTCTGCAAGAATAAGGCCATATGGGCCGAATGCTGTTTCAGAAAATCCGAGTGTAGATAAAAAGGCAATTCTTGTTTCTTGTGCAAAGAGTAAAAATCTTTCATTGCCTGCATGACCACCATAATTGATGTCCGTTGCCGTAACTTTTCTTGATGTGCTGAAACAAACCGGAGTTGGGATATTGATTTTTTGACCCATTACTAGATATTAGAATTAACGAGTAGAGTCGTTAGTTACAATTGAATCAATTTTATTGGTTGGGGTGGTGTCTACAATTGCTGCTTTGGTGCCTGGTCCCATTACTGCATTTTGTAAGTTATTGCGAAAAGATTGATTGATGAACGTAAACATGATGAGTCCGGTTACAACAGCCGCAGCACTATACTTTAACCAGCTTATTGCTTTTGCATAGGGGCTTGATAATGGAATAGTTTTCCCTTTTTGAAGTTCTGATTGAATGTTGCTCCAACATTCATCGGGTGGGGCAACTTCAAGTTGCTGCAAACGGTCCTTGACTTTTTTATTCCACTCCATGGCTAATTTTTTTCATGGTTTTTGATCTTTTCTTGCAGCAATGCTTTGGCTCTTGCATATTGAGATTTACTTGTTCCCTCACTGATGTTCAACATCTCTGCAATCTCTTTGTGGGAGTAACCTTCAATTGCAAACAGATTGAAAACGGTTCGGTATCCATTGGGAAGCGACTTTACCATGTTGAGAATTTCCACCGCGGCTAATTTGTCCAGCGCGTTTATCTCTCGGTCGTTTATCTGCTCCTCATGAGATTCCTGGATTTCATAGGTATTGTTTTTCTTTCTGTAGTGCTCGATAGCCGTATTCACAAAAATCCTTCTCATCCATCCTTCAAATACTCCAGTGCCTTTGAACTTGCTGAGGTTTTGAAAAACCTTTACAAATCCGTCCTGTAAAATATCTTTTGCATCTTCAGGGTCATGTGCGTACCGGACGGCTATTCCATACATTTTGGCTGAATATTTATCATACAGCATTTTTTGCATGGATGCACTGTTTTGGAGGCAACCTCTTATTATGTCGTAATCATCGGGGAATTGGTTGCTTGACATCTAAATTTATTTATTGTGCTTCGTTTGAAAAAGGAAGTCGACCATCTGGGCAACTGCTTTTTTACGGTGACTGATTTCGGATTTTATTTTGGGGTCCAGTTCTGCGAAAGTATGTTGATATCCATCAGGAATAAAAACAGGATCATAACCAAATCCATGCTCACCATTAACTGTTGTTGCTATAGTGCCGTGGCATTTTCCCTCAAAAAAATATTGTTTTCCATCAAGTATAAGACAAATACAGGTGGTAAAGCAAGCCTTTCTATTCGACTTACCATCTAAGGCTAATAGTAATTTTTTGATATTATCATCAGCCGTTGCCTGTTCTCCTGCATATCGGGCGGAGAATACACCTGGAGCGCCATCAAGCGCTTCAACCTCAAGACCTGTGTCTTCAGAAAAACAATTCTCTTTTTTCATTTCGTAAATCACCTGTGCCTTTTCAATCGCATTCTCTTTAAGCGTATGATGTGGCTCAGGGATATCAATAAAAATGCCCGCTTCTTTTAGCGTTATGATATCAAACTGTTCACCAAGAATCATTCTGATTTCATCGGCCTTGTGTTTGTTGTTGGTGGCAAAAATAATTTTCTTCATCACGGGAACAACAGTTTTAGTTTTTGCCAGAGTTGGATTTTCAATTGTTTCTCATTTTCCAGATCAGTGAGCGATGGTGCATGCAGGTACTGAGCTTGTTGGTACTGTTGAATTTGAAAAACAGGAAAATGAATAGGGAGTCCAATTGCAGCAGGATCAACACCAAATAAAATTATTTTTTGAGGTTGGTATTTTTCTAATAATGCATTGAGTGGTGTAGCATGGGTGTCGTTTTTGCTGTAAATCATTACTTGTGTGGTATTTAATTTACAGGCATTGAGTATGGCTTCCAGCAAAGCAAGTTGTGATGAGGGTAATTCCTTTTGAGCATGGTGATGGAATACCAATACCTCTATTTGTCTGGGCTCATCTGATTGTTCTTCCTTGTTTTCTTGGGTAGCTGATAAGTCGACTAGAAAACTGTTTTTAAACAGTGCTGTAAGCACATCATTATGCAATATGTTATTTTCTGTTGAGCCCATATCGTCACTTTCCTTTGTTAATGGCTATTTATTTGGTTTCTTTGCATAAAATATAGCATATGCAGATCATGGATGCGATAAAGATAACGAAAGCGACGACATCCAAAAAGATGTCGGTGGATTTCAACAACTTGGGATTTGGTAATTATTTCACCGACCACATGTTTGTAGCGGAATACAAAGATGGCCAGTGGGTAAGTGCTGAAATCGTACCATACGGACCACTTTCGTTTGAGCCGGCATTATCAGCCATCCATTATGGTCAATCAATATTTGAAGGAATCAAGGCCTATCGCATGAAAGACGGCAGTGCAGCCATTTATCGTCCGCATGAAAACCTGAAAAGGTTCAATCGTTCAGCATTGAGGATGGAGATGCCAGAAGTTCCAGAAGAAATATTCATGGGAGGCATGAAAAAATTATTAGAGGTAGATGATCAATGGATTCCACATGAATTAGAGCATGCTATGTATATCAGGCCATTCATGTTTGCAACGGACCAAGTGATGCGTGTAATGCCTTCAAACACTTATAAATTCTTGGTCATTTTGAGTCCCGTTGGCGCCTATTATGCAGCTCCCATGCGTCTTTGGGTGGAAGAAGAATATGTGCGTGCAGCACGCGGAGGTGTAGGAAATGCCAAGACTGCAGGCAATTACGCTGCTTCTTTGCACCCCTTTGCGGTGGCAAAGGAGAGAGGATACGATCAGGTTTTGTGGACAGATGCCACTGAGCATAAATATGTACAGGAATGTGGTACCATGAATGTGTTCTTCCTCGTGGGGGGCAAGCTTTTGACGCCGGGATTGGAATCTGGGACAATTTTAGAAGGGGTTACGCGTGACAGTGTGGTGAAGGTGGCAGGTGATTTAGGAATTCCAGTTGAGGAAAGAGAGGTGTCAATAGATGAATTGGCAGAGGCGTATAGAGCAGGAACTTTTACTGAGGCTTTTGGCTCAGGGACTGCTGCAACCATTGCCAAGATTGAAGAAATCAATTATAGGAATTTCATAATGACCTTCAATCCTTTGAACCAGCCGGTAGCGGATGAACTCAAAAAAAGGCTGACCGATATCCGAGATGGATTGGCGCCCGACACCCGTGGTTGGATGGTAAAAGTGAGCGATTAAAAAAAGGGAACAAAAAAAGTGGGACAAAGGCGTTTGGATTTTGAAAATTTACTCCTACCTTTGCCGTCCCGTTAAAAAAAGGGTAGAATGCCTACAATTCAACAGCTCGTAAGAAAAGGAAGAGAGATCATCAAAGCCAAGAGCAAGTCTAGGGCTTTAGATGCTTGTCCACAACGCCGTGGCGTTTGTACACGTGTATACACTACTACACCTAAGAAGCCTAACTCAGCCTTGAGAAAGGTAGCTAAGGTGCGTTTAACCAATAAAATTGAGGTGATTGCCTACATCCCAGGTGAAGGTCATAACTTACAGGAGCACTCTATCGTTTTGATTAGAGGTGGTCGTGTAAAGGATTTGCCGGGTGTACGTTACCATATTGTAAGAGGTAGTTTGGATACTGCTGGTGTTAAAGACCGTAAGCAGAGCAGGTCTAAGTATGGTACCAAGCGTGAAAAGGCTAAAAAGTAACATTAAAACATCGAAACCTATATAGATGAGGAAGTCAAGAGCAAAAAAATTACCCTTAGCACCAGATCCAAAGTTTAATGATACTTTGGTTACACGTTTTGTAAACAACGTAATGTGGCAGGGAAAAAAGGATGCATCATTGAATATTTTTTATGATGCCCTTGATAAAGTTTCAAAGATGACCGGTGAAGACGGTTATGAAGTATGGAAAAAAGCATTGGGTAATGTTACTCCAGCTGTTGAGGTAAGAAGCCGTCGTATTGGTGGTGCAACTTTCCAGATTCCATCTGAAGTACGTCCTGATAGAAAGATTTCTTTGAGCATCAAGTGGTTGGTACGTTTCTCAAGAGAGCGTAACGGTCGCAGCATGTCAGACAAATTGGCTAACGAGATCGTGGCAGCGAGCAAGGGTGAAGGTGGAGCTTTCAAGAAAAAAGAAGATACACACCGTATGGCTGAAGCTAACAAGGCTTTTGCTCACTTCCGTGTATAATCCTGAAATAAATGTTGAAAAGGGTTGCTGTTTGGCAACCCTTTTTTATTTCCATATCTGCAGTGCTTGTCTTAACTTTGCATCCGCAAAAAGTAGGGTGCAGAAACAGCACTCAATTTTGGTCCCAATTCGTATAAAAAATTAAACAACAAAATAGTCATGGCAGACTTGAAATTTCAACGCAACTTCGGAATTGCCGCACACATCGACGCTGGTAAGACCACAACAACAGAGCGTATCCTACGCTACACAGGTATGATTCACAAGATCGGTGAGGTGCACGATGGTGCAGCTACTACTGACTGGATGGAGCAGGAAAAAGAGCGTGGTATTACCATTACTTCAGCGGCAGTAAGCTGCCAGTGGAACTTCCCAACAGTATTGGGTAAGCAAACTCCTGACACAAAGAAATATTATTTCAACATTATTGATACTCCAGGTCACGTGGACTTCACCGTAGAGGTAGAGCGTTCTATGCGTGTATTGGATGGTTTGATTGCCTTGTTTTCTGCGGTTGATGGTGTTGAGCCACAGTCGGAAACAGTATGGCGTCAGGCTAACCGTTACAAGGTTCCAAGGATTGGCTTTGTAAACAAAATGGACCGTAGTGGTGCTGACTTCCTTATGGTGGTTAAGCAGGTGAAAGAGATGTTGGGTGCTAAGGCAGTGCCTTTGCAATTGCCAATTGGTGCAGAAGACAATTTCAAGGGTGTGGTTGACTTGATCAAGATGAAGGGTATTATCTGGCATATGGAAACTGAGGGAATGACCTTCGACGAGATTCCTGTACCAGCTGATATGGTTGAAGAAGCAAATGAGTGGAGACAAAATTTGATTGAGGCAGTTGCTGAGTATGATGATAAATTATTGGAGAAGTTCTTTGAAGATCCAAATTCAATCACTGAAGAAGAAGTACATGAGGCTATCCGTAAGGCTTGTATTGATTTGAGTATCGTACCAATGATGTGCGGTTCTTCATTCAAGAACAAGGGTGTACAAACCGCATTGGATGCAGTTTGCCGTTACCTCCCTTCACCAGTTGATATCGATGCAGTAGAAGGAACCAATCCTGATAATGGAGAAACTTTGGTGCGTAAGCCTGAAGCTTCTGAGCCATTTGCAGCGTTGGCATTCAAAATCATGACAGACCCATTCGTTGGTCGTCTTGCATTCTTCCGTGTATATTCTGGTCACCTTGATGCCGGTTCTTATGTGTTGAACGTAAGAAGTGGTAAGAAAGAGCGTATCAGCCGTATCATGAAGATGTTTGCAAACAAGCAGAATCCAATTGATTTCATCGAAGCTGGTGATATTGGTGCAGCGGTAGGTTTCAAGGAAATCAAGACTGGTGATACTTTGTGTGATGAGAACCATCCGATTGTATTGGAGAACATGTTTATACCAGAGCCGGTAATTTCTGTGGCAGTTGAGCCAAAGGCGCAAGCTGACGTAGATAAAATGGGCTTGGCAATATCTAAGTTGGTAGAAGAAGATCCAACCTTGCGTGTAAAGACAGATGAAGAAACAGGTCAGACCATCCTCAGTGGTATGGGTGAATTGCACTTGGAGATCATCGTAGACCGTATGCGTAGAGAGTTTAAAGTAGAAGTTAACCAAGGTGCTCCACAGGTGGCATACAAAGAGGCTTTCCAAGCATCTGTACAGCACCGTGAGACTTTAAAGAAGCAGACTGGTGGTCGTGGTAAGTTCGCAGATATCGTGTTTGAATTTGGTCCAGCAGATGCAGAATGGTTGAAAGAAAACGCAGGTAAGTCGATGCAGTTTGTAAACGATATTTTCGGTGGATCTATCCCACGTGAATTTATTCCTGCAATCCAGAAAGGTTTTGAGCAATCAATGACTACTGGTGTATTGGCTAACTATCCTGTAGAGAGCATGAAGGTGAGAATTTTCGACGGTAGCTTCCACCAGGTTGACTCTGACTCAATGTCTTTCGAACTTTGTGCTAAGCAAGGTTTCCGTGAGGCGGCGAGAAAGGCGAAGCCAGTATTGTTGGAGCCAATCATGAAGGTTGAGGTAATTACTCCAGAGCAGTACATGGGTGATGTTACAGGTGACTTGAACAGAAGGAGAGGTATGTTGGAGGGAATGGACAGCAGAGCAGGTGCGCAGGTAATCAAGGCGAAAGTGCCATTGAGTGAAATGTTTGGTTACGTTACACAGCTCCGTTCATTGTCGTCTGGACGTGCATCTTCAACCATGGAGTTCTCGCATTACAACCCAGCACCAAACAATATTGCTGAGGAAGTAATTGCTAGGGTGAAGGGTAAGGCAAAAGACGCTTAATCAGCACATTGATTTTGAATAGGTTAAGTCCCGGTACCCACCGGGACTTTTTTCTTCCCCCAATCGCAGATTTCCCCCGAAAATTTTAGCGATTTCTTTTGTAAGTATAAAACTTATTCCTACTTTTGCATCCCCATTTAAAAAATGGGAGTATAACTATGTCACAGCGAATCAGGATAAAATTGCAGTCATACGACCACAACCTCGTTGACAAATCTGCGGAGAAGATTGTGAAAACCGTGCGCAGCACAGGAGCCGTTATTACCGGTCCAATTCCTTTGCCTACGCAAAAAAGAATTTTCACTGTGTTGAAGTCGCCACACGTTAACAAGAAGGCGCGTGAGCAGTTCCAATTGTGTACACACAAGCGTTTGCTTGACATTTATACTTCATCTTCACGTACTGTAGATGCATTGAGCAAGCTCGATCTTCCAAGTGGTGTTGATGTTGAGATCAAGGCCTGATGAGGTCTTGTCGTTGTTCTGCTGATGCAGAACAACACAGTTCTTTTTCATTCATCTCCTAACTGATTGCCGTTGGCATGAGAAAAAGGAGCGCTGAACTTAATTTTATCTCTCAAAAGAGAGTTGAAATATAAACAAGCCCTTCGAGGTTTGTTTACTATCGGTACTTCCATCCTGTAGATTCGGGAAAAGCGGAAAAGGTCGGTAGCAAACTGGGATTGAAGCGAGGTCATTGCCTCACTGTCCATTTAACCGAAAAGGGCAAAAACAAAAGAAAATGAAAGGAATTATCGGTAAAAAAATTGGGATGACCAGCATCTTCGGTCCCGACGGGAAACAAACCCCGTGCACCGTCATTGAAGCTGGTCCATGTGTCGTAACACAGGTTAAGACAAAGGAAGGCGACGGTTACACTGCCCTTCAGCTCTCTTACGGTGAAAAAGCCGACAAAAGAGCAAATGCATCTGAAAAAGGCCATTTTGCTAAGGCCTCTACTGCTCCAAAAAGTTTTGTAAAAGAATTCAGGGACTATAGCCTTGAGAAAAACATTGGTGAAACCATCACTTGTGAAATCTTCGCTGAAGGTGAAAAAGTGGATGTGGTTGGTACTTCAAAAGGTAAGGGATTCCAGGGTGTTGTAAAGCGCCATGGTTTTTCTGGTGTTGGAGAACAATCGCATGGTCAGCACGATCGTCAGCGTGCACCAGGTTCTATCGGTAACTCATCCGATGCATCAAGAGTTTTCAAGGGCATGCGTATGGCCGGCCGTATGGGTGGTGATCGTGTGAAAGTAAAAGGACTCAAAGTGGTAAAGATTTTTGCTGAGAAGAATTACATTTTGATCAGTGGTTGTGTTCCGGGTCACAACGGTTCCATTGTTTACATTCAGAAATAATTAACGCATAGATCATGCAAGTAGACGTATTATCATTAACAGGAAGTAAGACAGGCAGGTCGGTTGAGTTGCCTGACGAAATATTTGGTGCAGAACCAAACAACCACGTGATCTATCTTGCCGTGAAGCAGTTTTTGGCTGCTCAGCGTCAGGGTACACACAAAGTAAAGACACGTGCTGAAGTACAAGGTGCAAGCAGAAAGTTACATCGCCAAAAAGGTACCGGTGGTGCTCGTAAGGGTAACCTCCGTAACCCATTGTATAAGGGTGGTGGTACCATTTTTGGTCCAAAGCCTCACGCTTACGACATCAAATTGAATCGTCGTGTGAAGGATTTGGCTAAAATCAGCGCATTGAGCCACAAGAACAAAGCAAATGCAATTGTAGTAGTTGAAGATCTTCAATTAGAGGCTCCAAAGACTGCAACTTTCGCAGGTATGTTGAAGAGCTTAAATGTTCTTGACAAGAAGGCTTTGTATGTGATGCCTGAGTTGAATGAAAATGTATTTGTTAGTGCTAGAAATATTCCTTCTGTATTGACTTCTGTTCTTTCAGACATCAATACTTATGATGTGATGAATGCAGATGTGCTTGTTTTATCTGAGTCAGCTGCAAAGTTGTTTTCAGAAATGGAAGAAGGAGCTGAAGCATAAACTATTATTAAATTAATTAAACACGAAATATGAAACTTGCTGATGTATTGGTAAAGCCCATTCTTTCGGAAAAGGCAAATCAGCTTTCAGAGAAGCGCCGCGTTTATTCTTTCAAGGTTGCCCGTATGGCCAACAAATTGGAGATCAAGAAAGCGGTTGAAGATTTTTACGGTGTTACAGTTGAAGATGTTAGAACAGCAGTTGCTCCAGCAAAGAGCAAAAGCCGTATGACCAAAGCTGGTGTAATCAGCGGTAGAAAGCCATCTTACAAGAAAGCTTTTGTTACTGTTGGTGAAGGTGACACAATTGATTTGTACGCAAATATTTAATTGAAAAAGCCCTAGGCTAAAAAAATAAAATCATGGCATTAAAGAAATACAAACCTATTACAGCCGGTACAAGATGGAGAATCGGTAACGCCTATGCGGAGGTTACTACAAACACTCCAGAAAAGTCTTTGTTGGAGACAGTAAAGAAGACTGGCGGTAGAAATGCGCAAGGTCGTCGTGCAATGCGTTATATCGGTGGCGGTAACAAAAAAATGTACCGTGTTATTGATTTCAAGCGCAACAAGCATGAAATTCCTGCGAAAGTGGCTTCTATTGAGTATGATCCAAATAGAACAGCATTCATCGCATTGTTGAATTATGCTGATGGTGAGAAAAGATACATCCTTGCTCCACAAGGTTTGGAAGTAGGAATGACAGTTGTGAGTGGTGTTGCAGTTGCTCCAGAGGTTGGTAATGCTTTGATGATGAAGAACATGCCTTTGGGTACCAACGTTCACAACATTGAAATGCAGCCTGGTCAGGGTGGTAAGATTGCCCGTAGTGCAGGTGCTTCAGCGCAGTTGACCAACAAGGAAGAGAAATATGCAGTATTGAAAATGCCTTCAGGTGAATTGAGAAAGGTATTGATCAATTGTTTCGCAACAGTTGGTGTACTTTCTAACTCAGATCACAGTCTTGAGAGCATGGGTAAAGCGGGTAGAAACCGTTGGAAAGGTATTCGTCCTCGTAACAGGGGTGTTGCCATGAACCCAGTTGATCACCCAATGGGTGGTGGTGAAGGTAGATCTTCAGGAGGTCATCCACGTAGCCGTACTGGTAAATACGCTAAAGGTGAAAAGACAAGAACGCTTGGAAAAGGCAGTGATAAGTTGATTATCCAGCGTAAGAACGGAAGCAAGTTGGCTAAATAATAATTAAGAAAAGAACACATAACACGAAAACAATATTATGGCTCGTTCAATTAGAAAAGGTCCGTATGTAGCGGCCAAATTAGAGAAGAAGGTTGAAGCGATGAATGATGGTAAATCAAAGAGGGCTGTTGTGAAAACATGGAGCCGCAGAAGTACCATTACACCTGACTTCGTAGGTCACACATTTGCTGTTCACAATGGTAACAAGTTTATCCCTGTGTACGTAACTGAATTCATGGTGGGCCACAAGCTCGGTGAATTTGCACCTACAAGAAACTTCAAAGGACACTCAAGCAAGAAAGTATAAACAGGTTCCGGAGGCTATCCGGGCGGAAAAAATAAATTATGGAAGCAGTAGCAAAATTGAGAAATTACCCAACCTCACCTCGTAAGATGCGTCTTTTGGCGGATCATATCCGTGGGATGAAAGTTGAACAAGCCGTGGCTATTTTGGAGCACCATCCTCAGCACAGTGCAACTCCATTGCGTAAGCTGGTTTTATCAGCAGTAAGCAACTGGAAGCAGAAGAACGAAGGTGGAAATGTAGAAGCACTTGTGGTGAAGACCATCTTTGTAGACGGTGCACGCAGCATCAAGCGTATGCTTCCTGCGCCACAGGGTCGTGCTTACCGTATGCGCAAGCGTAGCAACCATGTCACTGTAATTGTTGATGCAAAAAATTAAGAACATTCAAACTGAATCATAATGGGTCAAAAAACGAATCCAATTGGCAATAGGTTAGGTATCATCCGCGGATGGGAGAGTAACTGGTATGGTAACAAAAAAGATTATGCTACCAAGCTCATCGAGGATAACAAAATCCGTAATTACCTCAATGCCCGTATCAATAAGGGTGGTATCGCCAAGATAGTGATCGAGCGTACTTTAAATAAATTGATTGTAACTATTCATACATCTAAGCCAGGTATCATCATTGGTAAAGGTGGTGGAGAGGTTGATAGAATCAAGGAAGAGTTGAAGAAGCTTACTGGCAAGGAAGATGTTCAAATCAACATTCTTGAGATTCGTCGTCCTGAGTTGGATGCGAACATTGTTGGTGAAACAATTGCCAAGCAAATTGAAAACCGTATCAACTACAAGCGTGCTATTAAGATGGCCATTGCTTCTACACTTCGTCTTGGTGCTGAAGGTATCAAGATCAAGGTAAGCGGAAGAATTGGTGGTGCTGAGATTGCACGTTCAGAAGAAATTAAACAAGGACGTGTTCCTTTGCATACTTTCAGAATGGATATCGATTATGCATCTGTGTTTGCACAGACTGTATATGGTAAGATTGGTATCAAAGTATGGATTTGTAAAGGTGAGGTTCTTGCTAAGCGTGATCTTAATCCAAATTTTGTAGGTGGTAAAGCAGAAACTACTGAGAGAAGAGATTCTCGTGGTGGTGGACGTGACGACAGAAGAGGTGGTGGTCGTGATGACAGACGCGGACCAAGAGATCGCAGAGGATAATTAAATCATTAAGTGTATTTATAAACATACTTCAAGATGTTACAACCAAAAAGAACGAAACACAGGAAGGCTCAGAAAGGAAGGATCAGAGAGGTAGCGAAGAGAGGAACCACATTGGCATTTGGTTCATACGGACTAAAAGCAATGGAACCTGTTTGGATGACCAATAGACAAATCGAAGCAGCACGTCAGGCAATGACCCGTGCTATGAAAAGGGAAGGTAATGTATGGATCAGAATTTTCCCTGATAAGCCAGTAACCCGCAAGCCACAAGAAGTGAGGATGGGTAAGGGTAAAGGTAATCCTGAATTCTGGGCAGCTGTTGTTGAACCAGGAAGGATTTTGTTTGAAGTGGAAGGCGTTTCAGAACAAGTAGCAAAAGATGCGATGCATCTCGCTGCTGCCAAGCTTCCGATTAAAACCAAATTTGTGATCCGTAGAGATCTTGTAGCATAAGGAATAAAGAAAGTTAAACTACTGTAACATGTCAAAAAAGATTGATTTTTTAAAAAGCCTCGCTTCACTTAGTGATGCTGATATCAAGGCTAAGATCGGTGAAGATGAAACGCGTTTGAAGAAAATGCAGTTTGCTCACGCAATCACTCCACTTGAAAATCCTATGAGCATCAGAGCGCTGAGAAGAGATATTTCAAGACTTAAAACTGAATTGAAAAAAAGAACCTTGGCTTAATCAACCAATCATGTAAATCAATTCCGAGTAGTCGGAATAAAAAATAGAAAAAATGCTTGATAGAAAAATTCGCAAAACCAAAACAGGGGTAGTCAGCAGCGACAAAATGGAAAAGACCATCACAGTTGCAGTTGAGAGAAAGGTAAAACACCCTATTTATGGAAAGTTCGTTAAAAAGACGACCAAGTTCCATGCGCATGATGAGAAGAATGAGGCAAAGCCTGGTGATGTTGTAAGAATCATGGAGACAAGACCTTTGAGTAAGACAAAGCGTTGGAGATTGGTTGAGATTATCGAAAAAGCAAAATAAGGTATTCACGAACGTCAAAAGACACATCGTTAACCACACGGCAGTAGCCGGATAAAATATAAAACAATGATTCAGCAAGAATCCAGATTGAATGTAGCAGATAACAGCGGTGCCAAAGAAGTGCTTTGTATCCGTGTATTGGGAAACAGTGGCCAGGATTATGCCAAGATTGGTGACAAGATTGTTGTTACCGTTAAAGATGCAATTCCTGCAGGTGGTATCAAAAAAGGTACTGTTGCCAAAGCGGTTATCGTGCGCACCAAGAACAAGCTTCGTCGTAAGGATGGTTCTTACATCCGTTTCGATGACAATGCAGTGGTGATACTCAACGCATCAGACGAGCCAAGAGGTACACGTATCTTCGGCCCAGTTGCCCGTGAGTTGAGGGACAAGGGATACATGAAGATTATCTCACTTGCACCGGAAGTGCTTTAATAGTCAATAACTGCGTGAACAACGTATAAAATAAAGAAGATGAGCAATAGATTCAAGGCCAAATTCAATATTAAAAAAGGCGATACCGTAGTGGTAATTGCTGGTGACGACAAAGACCTTAAAAAGCCTCGTAAAGTTTTGGAAGTAATTCCAGAAAAATCAAGAGTGCTTGTTGAAGGTGTAAACATTGTAACACGTCACACCAAACCATCTGCGCAAAATACGCAAGGTGGATTGGTTAAAAAGGAAGCGGCTATACACATCAGTAATGTGATGCTTTGGGATGCTAAGAAAGAAGTAGCAACCAAAACAAAAAGAACAAGAGAAAACGGTAAACTAGTTAGAATATCTAAAAAGTCAGGGGAGGTTATCAAATAATGAGCACATCTACTTATACACCCAGATTACAAGCAAAATACCACAAGGATGTGGTTCCTGCTTTGATGAAGAAATTTGCTTACAGTTCTGTAATGCAGGTACCAAAATTGACCAAGATCTGCCTTAACAGAGGTGTGAATGGTGCAGTATCTGACAAGAAGTTGATCGATATCGCGATCGATGAATTGACAATGATTACAGGACAAAAAGCTGTTCCAACACGTTCAAAGAAAGACATCTCCAACTTTAAGTTGAGAAAGAACATGCCAATTGGTGCTCGCGTTACTTTACGCGGTGTAAAAATGTTCGAATTCCTCGACAGATTGATTGCAGCTTCTCTTCCACGTGTACGTGACTTTAAAGGAGTTAGTGAGAAAGCTTTTGATGGTCGTGGTAACTATACACTTGGCGTTACTGAGCAAATCATTTTCCCTGAGATTGATATCGATAAAGTAACCAAGATTACTGGTATGGATATCACTTTCGTAACCACTGCAAAAAACAACGAAGAGGCTTACGAATTGTTGAAGGAGCTTGGTATGCCATTCAAAAACATGAAAAAGGATTAATTCAAAACGATAACGGGTAACCATCCCGATCAACACAACTATAGAAGATTATGGCAAAAGAATCGGTAAAAGCCAGACAAAGGAAAAGAGAAAAAATGGTGGAGAAGTTTGCTGAAAAACGTGCTGCTCTAAAGGCTGCAGGTGAGTGGCAAGCGCTTGACCAACTTCCAAAAAACTCTTCAAGTGTTCGTTTAAAGAACAGATGTCAACTCACAGGTCGTCCTAAGGGTTACATGAGGTTCTTCGGACTTTCAAGGGTAACCTTCCGCGAAATGGCGCTTGCAGGTAAAATCCCAGGCGTGAAAAAAGCGAGCTGGTAAACGGAACGAATTAGAAAACAATAAACTTAAACCTAAATAATTCCGATTAAACGGAACTAAAGAGGAAAATAATATGACAACAGATCCAATCGCAGACTTTCTGACAAGGGTCAGAAATGCACAGATGGCAGGACACAGAATTGTAGAGATTCCAGCTTCTAACTTGAAGAAGAGAATCACTGAGATTTTGTATAACCAAGGTTATATCTTGAAATACAAATTCGAAGATGATAGCAAGCAAGGCGTAATCAAAATCGCTTTGAAGTATGATCCTACAACAAAGGAACCAGCAATCAAAACCATGGAGCGTGTATCACGTCCAGGTTTGAGACAATATGCCAAGCCACTTGAATTCAAGAGAGTGAAAAATGGTCTTGGTGTTGCAATCCTTTCTACATCAAAGGGTGTGATGACTGATAAAGATGCGAAAGCCCAGAATGTAGGTGGTGAAGTCCTTTGCTATATTTATTAAAATCAATCTTCCCGTCGGAAGGTTTTGGATTGCGCACTAAGTTTTCTATACGGAACTGAAACCATCCAAAAGTAAACGACAGGAATTAAAAACAAATACTATGTCTCGTATAGGTAAGAAATTAATTGAACTTCCAGCAGGTGTAACCCTCACAGTAGGATCGGATAACGTGGTAACTGTAAAGGGCCCTAAAGGAGAATTGAAGCAGGCTATCGATCGTGATATCACTGTAGAAATCAATGGTAGCACTGTTGAACTTAAGCGTCCAACAGATCAAATCAGACACCGTGCATTGCATGGTCTTTCAAGAGCCTTGGTAAACAACCTTGTAGTTGGTGTTACCACTGGTTTCAAGAAAGAGTTAGAGTTGGTGGGTGTGGGTTATAAGGCTGCTAACCAAGGTAATCTCTTAGATCTTTCTCTAGGTTATTCTCACAATATCGTTTTTGAGGTACCTAAAGAATTGAAAGTAACCACCACTCAGGAAAAAGGTGATAACCCAAGAATTTTCCTTGAGGGAAGCGACAAGCAATTGCTTGGTCAGGTTGCCGCAAAAATCAGAAGCTTAAGAAAGCCTGAACCATACAAAGGAAAGGGTGTGAAGTACAAGGGTGAATACATCCGTCGTAAGGCAGGTAAAGCAGCTGGTAAATAACATTAAATAACTCCTGGCAGCATCAGGATAAACCATAAGCAATGAACGTAAAAGCATTAAGAAGACAAAGAATCAAGTATACTATTCGCAAGAAAGTATCAGGTACTGCACAATTACCAAGATTGAGCGTATTCAGAAGTAATACCGATATCTATGCACAATTGATCGATGATGTTAATGGCAATACTCTTGCTGCAGCTTCATCACGTGATAAAGATATCGCTGCTCAAAAAGGAACAAAGACTGAAAAGTCTAAGATGGTAGGTGAAGCTATTGCTAAAAAAGCAATTGCACTTGGCTTATCTTCTTGTGTTTTTGATCGTGGTGGTTTCCTTTACCACGGAAGAATCAAAGCTGTTGCAGAAGGTGCTCGTGAGGGAGGTCTTAAGTTCTAATCTATTTCATTCAAATTAATATTACAATAGATGTCAAAAGTAAATTACACCAAAGTCAAAGCCGGAGACCTTGAGTTGAAAGAGAAAGTTGTGGCTATCAATCGTGTTGTTAAAACAACAAAGGGTGGTAGAGCATTCAGTTTCTCAGCATTGGTAGTTGTTGGTAACGAACAGGGTGTTGTTGGACACGGTCTTGGTAAGGCTAAGGAAGTTCAAGAGGCTATTACCAAAGGAATAGAAGATGCTAAAAAGAACCTGATTAAGGTTCCAGTTATGAAAGGTACTATCCCTCATGACCAATATGCTAAAGAAGGTGCTTCTAAAGTGTTGATCAAGCCAGCTGCTCATGGTACTGGTGTGATCGCAGGTGGTAGCATGCGTGCTGTTCTTGAAAGTGTTGGTATCACAGACGTATTGGCAAAATCTTTGGGTTCTGCTAATCCGCACAACGTGGTAAAAGCTACTTTCAAAGCACTTGCCTTGCTTCGTGAGCCGATTCAGGTGTCAAAAACCAGAACACTCGGTTTGAAGAAAGTCTTCAATGGCTAATCACTGAATCAGGTAAACATCATTAATAAAAAAAATCCCCAGTGGGTTTCAATATGAAAAAGGTAAGAATCACAAAAGTAAAAAGTGTAATTGATCGTCCAGAGCGCCAAAAGCGTACGATGGAAGCACTTGGTTTGCGTAAAGTAAATGCTTCAGTTGAAGTTGAAGCTACTGCTCAAATCTTGGGTATGGTCAAGAAAGTTCAACACTTGGTAAAAGTGGAAGAAATCTAAGGCATCTCCCTACATGTCTTATTCCAACTATTAATTTATATACGAGTGGTCTTAGGGGACTGCGTTGAGTAAAAAAACAAAAGATGAAACTACACACTTTAAGGCCCGCAAAAGGCGCAACTAAGAAAGAAAAAAGAATTGGTCGTGGTGAAGCTTCCGGACATGGTGGAACTTCTACAAAAGGTAATAAAGGTGGACAAAGCCGTGCAGGTTATAAGTCCAAGCGTGGCCATGAAGGTGGTCAGATGCCAATTCAAAGACGTATCCCTAAAGTTGGATTCAAAAACGCAGGAAGAGTAGAATACAAAGTATTCAACCTCGGACAAGTTGAATCACTTGTTGAGAAATACGGTCTATCTGATTTCAGCATGGAGAATTTGTACATCAATGGCTTGGTAAGCCGTACTGATAAAGTTAAAATCCTTGGTAATGGTGCAATCACCTCTAAGGTTAACTTTAAAGTTAATGCCATCAGCGACAAAGCAAAGTCAATTGTTGAAGCAGCTGGCGGATCTGTTGAAATCATCAAATAATTTCCGATATTTAACTGTCAACAGTTAAGAATAAAGGACAAAAAAGTTTCCAGTGAAGAAATTCATTCAAACACTTAAGAATATCTGGAGTATTGAGGATCTGAAGTCAAAGATTTCTATCACCCTTTTGCTTATCCTCGTATACCGTTTCGGTGCGCACGTAGCATTACCAGGAATTGATCCTAACAAACTTGATTTGCAAAGTGCAAAGTCTGGTTTGCTAGGTTTGTTTGATACTTTTGCAGGTGGATCATTTTCAAATGCATCTATTTTCGCATTAGGTATCATGCCTTATATCTCTGCTTCTATCTTCATGCAGTTGATGACCATCTTGGTTCCACAAATGCAAAAGATCCAAAAAGAAGGAGATAGCGGTAGAAAGAAAATCAACCAATGGACAAGATACCTCACTGCTATCGTTACAATTTTCCAGGCAGCTGCATACGTAGCTTACCTTAAAAATGTAAGCAGAGATGCGTTGATTGAAGCGTATCAACCATACTTCTGGTTGTCTACAGTTATCGTGTTGACTGCAGGTACTTTGTTTGTAATGTGGTTGGGTGAAAAAATTCAAGATAAAGGTTTGGGTAATGGTACTTCAATCATCATCATGGTGGGTATCCTTGCTCGTCTTCCTCAATCTTTCCTAGGTGAATTTGCTGCTAAGCAAACTCGCGGTGGCGGAGGACTCTTGTTGTTCCTTATTGAAATCGCATTCTTGATTGTAATTATATTGGGACTTATCTTGCTCGTTCAAGGTGTAAGAAAAGTGCCTATCAGTTATGCAAAACAATTAGTAGGTAACAGAACAGTTGGTGGTGCAAGACAATTCTTGCCACTTAAAGTAAATGCATCTGGTGTAATGCCAATCATTTTCGCTCAAGCGATCATGTTCCTTCCTACATTGTTCTCTTTCACCAATATTGAATCTGGAAAAGGTATTGCTAGGATATTCAATGATCCAAGTAATATTTGGTACATGCTCATTTATGTGGTAATGGTTATTGCCTTTACCTTCCTTTATACAGCATTGATCTTTAACCCTAAACAAATGGCCGATAGTTTGAAACAAAACAACGGTTTCATCCCAGGGGTTAAGCCTGGTCAGCCTACAGCTGATTATATCGGACAAGTAATGGATCGCATTACATTGCCTGGTGCCATCTTCCTTGCTATTATTGGTATTCTTCCTGGTATTGCACAACAATTTGGTGTAACGCAATCATTTGCTTCTTTCTTCGGAGGTACTTCATTGCTCATCATGGTTGGTGTAATTCTAGACACACTCCAGCAAATTGAAACACATCTTTTGATGCGTCAATATGATGGTTTAATGTCAGGCGGAAGAATTCAAGGTAGACAGACAGCAACATCTCCATCTATCTAAGATGATCCGGATCAAGACCAACGCGGAAGTTGAACTGATGCGTGAAAGTGCACTCCTGGTGAGTAGCACGCTTGCAGCGTTAGCAACCATGCTCAAGCCTGGCATCACTACGGCGATGCTCGATAAACGCGCAGAAGAGTTTATTCATGATCATCAGGCTGTCCCTTCATTTAAAAATTACCGAGGCTATCCTTTTGCAACTTGCATCTCCGTAAATGATGCTGTAGTACATGGATTCCCTAATGATAAACCTTTGAAAGAAGGTGATTTGGTTTCTATCGATGTCGGCGTTTATAAAAATGGGTTTCATGGGGATAGCGCTTATACATTCGGACTTGCGCCAGTATTAGAAGAGCATCAATTGTTGATGAAAGTGACCCGTGAATCTCTTTATTTGGGTGTTGAAAAAGCAATAGCTGGAAACCGCATCGGTGACATTTCATTCGCCATCCAAGATTTTACAGAAAGAAAACACCATTTTGGTGTGGTGAGAGAATTGGTAGGTCATGGACTTGGCAAACAATTGCACGAAGATCCGCAAGTGCCAAATTATGGTAAAAAAGGTACTGGTCCTAAGTTGCGCGAAAACATGGTTTTGGCTATTGAACCTATGACCAATGTAGGCACAAGAGATGTAATCTATGATGCCGACGGATGGACGGTCCGTACAAAAGATGGTAAATTTTCAGCGCACTACGAACATGATGTTTGCGTAAAACGCGGCAAAGTGGATATTCTCTCCAGCTTTGATGAAATCATCAAAAACGAAAAAAGTAATTCGCTTTTATTCAGTGATTACTGATCTTTTCTAAACTACTTCCATCGGAAATATTAACTTTATCCGATGAGAAAATTTCTGTTTTTTTTACTGCTGCCCACTATCGGTTTAGCTCAATCAGCTGCTGTTCTCAAAGTACGTGAACACAGAAAGCAAAATGAACATGTATTGCTTGATGCTTACCGTAGTTTTTTGAGTATCCCCAACATCGCAACTGATATTGATAATATCAGATTGAATGCAAACTGGATCATGGCTTACATGAAAGACGCAGGTATCCAAAATATTCAATTACTGCATCCAACAACAAAAGACAAGCCACCTGCAGTATATGGCGAAGTAAAAACACCTGGTGCAAAAGAGACAATAATTCTATATGCGCACTATGATGGTCAGCCTGTTGATTCTAGCAAATGGTTGCCAGGGTTACATCCATTCAGACCACAATTGGCCACTGGTTCTTTAGCCAATGGAGCAAATCTCATCGCATGGCCAAGTGCTCAACAAACATTTGATGGTGATTGGAGAATATATGGAAGAGGAACATCAGATGATAAAGCAGGAGTGTTTTCCATCATCAACGCTTATGCTGCATTGAAAGCGAAAGGGATCAGTCCCACTGTAAATATTAAGTTTTTCTTTGAGGGCGAAGAAGAGGCCGGCTCAACACATCTTCCTGAAATTTTTGATCAGTATAAAACACTTTTAGCAGCAGATCTTTGGGTGATATGCGATGGTCCTGTCCACCAGTCAGGAAAAAAACAAGTAGTCTTTGGTGTAAGAGGAGATACGCATTTAGAATTAACTGTTTTCGGTCCCAAACGCCCATTACACTCTGGGCATTATGGTAACTGGGTGCCCAATCCAGCCATGGAATTAGCACGTTTGCTGGCAAGTATGAAGAATGAAAAAGGAGAAGTAACCATCAAGGGATTTTATGATGATGTTATTCCATTAAGTGATGCTGAGAAAGCTGCTCTTGCAAAAGTGCCATCGGTAGAAGAGCAATTGAAAAAAGATTTAGGAATCCGCAAACCAGAAAGAGCATCACCTTTGAATGAAACGCTTAATCTTCCTTCACTCAATATCAATGGTATTCAAAGTGCTGGTGTTGGTAAGCAATCTGCTAATGTTATTCCCACAAAAGCTATTGCCTCAATTGATTTAAGATTAGTGGCAGGTAATGATTGGGAAAGACAACAACAAAAAGTAATTGACCATATTAAGTCGGTTGGCTTTTATGTAACCGACAAGGAACCAACTGATCAAGAGCGTGCTGACCATGATAAAATTTGTATGGTGAAACGTTCTGATGGGTATAATGCTCAAAAGACTCCGTTGGACAATGCAATGGCCCAGCGTGTTGTAAAAGCAGTTGCTGCTGCACTACCAGAGTTTCCCATTCAAATGCCAACGTTAGGAGGAAGTTTACCCTTGTTCATCTTTGAACAAAAAATGAAAGCCCAGCCCGTTACCATTCCAATTGCTAATTACGATAATAATCAGCATGCTGAAAATGAAAATATCCGAATTCAAAACCTTTGGGATGGGTTAGAAATTTTTGCATCAATCATGTTGCTTGGAAAATGATGCGTAAAAAACTAATTGTTATTGGTGGAGGTGCATCAGGTTTTTTTTGCGCAGTGAATGCGGCAAGATTGCATCCACATCTTGAGGTAATACTGTTGGAGAAGTCTTCAAAATTGCTTTCAAAAGTAAAAGTGAGTGGTGGAGGCAGATGCAATGTTACACATCAATCAGATGAGGTTGCAGACATGTTGCATGCGTATCCAAGAGGTATGCGTTTATTGAAGAAAACATTGCATCATTTTTCACCCAACGACACAGTACAATGGTTCGAAGAAAGAGGGGTGAAGTTAAAAGTAGAAGAAGATGGTCGTTTGTTCCCGGTAACCAATAGTTCACAAACTATTATCGATTGCTTGCTTCGTGAGGCAGAACAATACAATGTAACTATTAAAACAAATACTGATGTTGCTGTAATTCAACACAACAACACGCAGTTTGAGTTGAACATCAAAAAAGAAAATGGCGGGGAAGAAAAACTGACGGCTGATATTGTTGTTGTTGCAACAGGGGGGTATCCTAAGTTGTCGGGATTCGATTGGCTGACTGCATTAGGGCATACAGTTTCAACACCGGTTCCGTCTCTGTTTACTTTTAATATTCCGGATAAACGTCTTCATGAATTGATGGGCATCGCAGTTAAACATGCGGTAGTGAAAATACCTGTATTGAAAGCCGCTGAAGAAGGTCCGGTCTTGATTACCCATTGGGGTTTAAGTGGCCCAGCTGTTTTAAAATTATCTTCTCGTTGTGCCCGTGAATTACATGAGCTTGAATATACATTTGATGTTGTTGTCAATTGGTTCCCTGAGTACCATGAAAGTGCAGCCTTGGATTATTTGAAATCAGCTAAACAGTTTACAAAAGGTTTGGTCAGTTCTAAGCCATTGTCCGGTATAGTATCACGTTTATGGGTTTATCTCTTACAGAGGTCTGGTATTGATGCAGCAACGCATTGGGGTGAATTAACACATGTGCAATTGGTTGCGCTTTCTAAAACACTTTGCAATGATCTTTATCAAGCGAAAGGCAAGACAACCTTTAAAGAGGAGTTTGTGACAGCAGGTGGTATTTCCCTACAAGAGATTGAAGCCAATACCATGGAAAGTAAAAAAATCAAAGGCCTCTACTTCGCTGGTGAAGTGATGGATGTGGATGGTATAACAGGGGGGTATAATTTTCAGCATGCATGGACCAGTGGGTGGATTGTTGCGAATTCCATAACTTAGGAGTACAACCAACGCTTGCAACATGTCTAACAATACCCGCAGAAATTTTATTCGTCTTTTTTCAGGTGCTGCAACCACATTGCCTTTTTTGTATGCAGCCAATCCTGCGTTTGGAAAATCAGCCGAAGAAATTAAAAAAGCTGTGGATGCTTCACCAGCTCAAATGAATGATGAAGATTTTTGGGCATGGATTCGTGAAGCGTATACGGTGAGCCCGAATATCATCAACCTTAACAATGGAGGTGTTGCACCACAACCCAAAGTAGTGCAAGATGCGCATATTCGTTATTACCAATATGCAAATGAAGCGCCATCTTATTACATGTGGCAAATACTTGATCAAGGTAGAGAACCTTTGAGGGAAAAGCTTGCTTTGCTATGTGGTTGTGATAAAGAAGAAGTTGCAATAAACAGAAATTCCACAGAGGGTTTGAATACTGTGATTTTTGGATTGAATTTAAAAGCAGGTGATGAGGTGGTGTTGACCAGGCAAGATTATCCTAACATGATCAATGCATGGAAGCAGCGTGAAAAAAGAGATGGTATCAAGTTGGTTTGGTTAGATCTTCCATTGCCGATGGAGAATGAAGATGAAATTGCAGCATTTTATACCAAAGCATTTACTGCCAAGACTAAAGTTGTGATGGTTACACATCTGATCAACTGGACTGGTCAGATTATGCCGGTTAGAAAAATTGCAGATGCAGCACATGCTAGAGGAATTGAAGTGATTGCAGATGGGGCTCATACCTTAGCACATTTTGATTTTAAAATTCCTGATTTAGGATGTGATTATTATGCTGCGTCTTTACACAAATGGTTGAGTGCTCCTTTTGGAAGTGGGTTGTTGTATATCAAGAAAGATAAAATTAAAAATGTGTGGGCATTGCTTTCTAACAATGAACCAGATGGAACAGACATTCGAAAATTTGAATCATTGGGAACAAGATCATTTGCATCAGAGATGGCTATAGGAGCAGCAGTTGATTTTCATGATGTGATGGGAAACAAACGCAAAGAAGAACGTTTGAGGTTTTTAAAAGACTATTGGGTAGATCAAATCAAGCACTTACCAAAAGTCAGTTTTAATCAACCTAAGTCGCCTTCTCTTGCTTGTGCCATTGCAAGTGTTGCCATTGAAGGCAAGAAGCCCGAAGAAATATCAGGTGAGTTGTTTAATAAGCACAAGATCCATACGGTAGCGATCAATTGGGAAAATATTCATGGGGTTAGGGTTACACCCAACGTGTATACATCCTTAAAAGACCTCGATAAACTCGCTTCAGCCCTTAAAAAAATGGCCGTTTAGGGACCCTTTGGTCTTTTTCGAGCTAAAATCAAGGTTTTTGCCTGGTTTTTAAGCCAAAAATCCCCCTTTTTTCTGGCAAGGAATCAGTATTTGCGCTACCTTTGCCGTCCCCAAATCAGGCTGACAAAACAGCTTGAAATACAAACAAAAGGAGGACAATAATAGTGGAAGAAAACAAAACACTAAACAGCCCAGCAGTCAGCGCACACGATGATTTCGATTGGAGCGTAGACAAAAGAAATGTATCCCGCTACAACAGCGAGGAGCAGCAAAAATTTGATGCCGCTTATGAAGGCACATTCAAACAAATCACCGACGGTGAAATGGTACATGGTACTGTAGTAGGCCTTACCAAAACCGACGTAGTGATCAACATTGGTTTCAAGAGTGATGGTCTTGTTTCGTTGAACGAATTCAGAGATCTTCAAGGTTTGAAAACTGGTGATGTTGTGGAAGTAATGGTTGTGGAGAAAGAAGACAGGGAAGGTCATTTGCATTTGAGCCGCAAGCAGGCGCGTATCACACGTGCATGGGAGCGTATCGTTGAAATGCACAAGACTGGTGAAGTGGTTACTGGTTATGTTACCAGCAAAACAAAAGGTGGTCTTATTGTGGACATTCTTGGTATGGAGACTTTCTTGCCAGGTTCACAAATTGACGTTAAGCCTGTAACTGATTACGATCAGTTTGTTGGTAAGACCATGGAGTTCAAAGTTGTTAAGATCAACGAAATGATCAAGAACGCGGTTGTGTCTCACAAAGCGCTTATTGAAAGCGACATTGAAGCGCAGCGTGCTGAAATCATGGGTAAATTGGAGAAAGGTCAGGTGCTTGAAGGTACCATCAAAAACATCACTGATTTTGGAGCATTCCTTGATCTTGGTGGCGTAGATGGTTTGCTTTATATCACAGATATCAGTTGGGGAAGAATCAACCACCCTGCAGAGGTGTTGAAACTCGACCAAAAGTTGAATGTGGTTGTACTTGATTTCGATGATGAGAAGAGAAGAATCAGCCTAGGTTTGAAGCAGTTGACTGCTCATCCTTGGGATACTCTTTCAACTGACATCGTTGAAGGTGCAAACGTAAAAGGTAAGGTTGTAAATATTGAAGATTACGGAGCTTTCTTGGAAATCACTCCTGGTGTTGAAGGTCTAGTTCACGTAAGTGAAATTACATGGGCTAACACTCCTGTTAATGCAAAAGAGTTCTTCAAGTTAGGTGATGAATACGAAGCTAAGGTGGTTACTTTAGACAAGGATAGTAGAAAGATGAGTCTTTCTATCAAGCAACTTTCATCTGATCCATGGAGTGAAATTGAAGACAAGTTCCCAGTTGGCAGTCGTCACTTGGGTCTTGTGAAGAACATTACTCCATATGGCGTATTTGTTGAATTACAGCCTGGTATCGGTGGTATGATTCACATCAGTGATCTTAGCTGGTTGAAGCGTTTCAACCATCCTTCTGAGTTCACTAAGTCTGGTAGCCAGATTGATGTGATGATTTTGAACATCGACAAGGAAAACAGAAAGCTACAGCTTGGACACAAGCAGTTAGAAGAAGATCCTTGGAATGCACTTCAAGAAACTTTCGCAATCGGTTCTACACATGAGGGAACTGTGATTAAGAAAGACGATAAAGGTGCTGTAGTACAGTTGCCTTACGGTCTTGAAGGTTTCGCACCTGCTCGTCATCTTGCAAAAGAAGATGGTAAAACAGTTGGCGCTGATGAAACTGCTCAATTTGTTGTGATTGAATTTGATCGTAACGAAAAGAGAATCGTGTTGAGTCATGCACGTATCTGGGAGCAAGTGATTGCTGAAGAAAAAGAAGCAGTAGTTAAAGAGAAGAAAGCTGACGCAGCTAAAACTAAAAAGGCTGTGAAGGACATTCAAAACAAGGTTGAGAAATCAACACTTGGAGATCTTGGCGTACTTGCTGAACTTAAAAAGAAAATGGAAGGCGGAGAGTAATCACCTCTTTCATAAAATACAAAGCCCCAATTTTTATTGGGGCTTTTTTTATGCTACAACAGTGCACTAAAGTTTTCAGTCTGCAGGTCGTTTAAGCTTGATAGCTTTAGTTCTGCAATATTCCATTTCTCTGCGTGCAATTGCTCAGGATGTGGAACGACTATGCATTTCATTCTTGCTGCTTTTGCAGCTAACAGTCCATTGAAAGAATCTTCAAAACAAATACATTCAATAGGTTTACTCTCCAAAGCATTAGCGCAATCAATAAATACTTGTGGATGTGGTTTACCATAGGGAAGGTGTTCAGCAGAACATGTAACAGTAAACATATCTGCAAGTTGTGTTTTTTCTAATACTGCATTTATTAAAGACAAAGGTGAAGAGCTGGCTAATCCAATTTTTAGTTGATGTTGTTGAGCAAGTTGAATTGCGCTTTTTACACCAGGCATCATTTCTCCTTTTTCAAAAACTTTATTGATTACTCTTTTGGTAATGTCTAATTCCGTTTCCGCTATGTGAGAAAGATCAACATTGAATTTCCCCAACCAATATTCTAGAAACTCTTTGGTCCTTAATCCTGTAGAAGAGTAGTATTCTTGGTGGTTAATGTGGATCTTGAATTTAGCTAAACTCTCTAAGGCTGCTTCATACCACAATGGTTCAGAGTCAATTAACAATCCATCCATATCAAAAATGGCAGTCGTGGTAAGCATAATCAAAATTTACTCAATAATACATCATATCAATCAAAATGTATGCTGAATTGATTTTATCCTTAACTTGACAGCATGTTGGTGGATCAATTAAAGAAAGTGAAGCTGGTTAGAAAACTGTTTTATGCAGTAGTGGGTTTGTTAACTTATCCGGGACTAGCCATCGTGAACAAAATCAAAATAACTGGCACTGAGTATTTAAAACAATTGCCTAAACAAAATGTATTGTTCGTCAGCAACCATCAGACCTATTTTGCTGATGTCATGGCTTTTCTCCATATTTTTTGTGCATTTAAATGGAGAAAAAATAACAAGCTTGGGCTTCCTTATTATTTGTTGAACCCTTTTGTTAATGTGAATTTTGTTGCTGCAGAGGAAACCATGAAAGATAACCTGCTCACAAAATTGTTTACACTTGCTGGTGCCATAACCATCAAAAGGACTTGGAGAGCAGGGGGTAAGGATATAAAAAGAGATGTTGATGCTAATGACTATACTAAAATATATGAAGCGCTAAAAAAGCGATGGGTCATTACCTTCCCTCAAGGAACAACTAAACCTTTTGCGCCAGGTAGAAAAGGGACTGCTCATATAGTAAAGGAAATGAACCCTGTAGTGGTTCCTGTTGTAATCAACGGCTTCTGGCGAGCATTTAATCGAAAGGGTTTAAGATTCAAGAAAAAGGGTACAGTGTTATCCGTTCAATTTAAAGAACCCATGCAGTTTGATCCAGCACTGAGCATTGATGAAATTCTAGATCAGATTATGGATGCTATCGAGCAAAGTAAAAAATTCATGATGAGAGGCAAGCACCATCATGAGGTTAGTCCTGCTTAAACTTAATCATGTATAAATAACGCTTTCAATTCTGTAGCTTCTTCTGGCTTCATTTTCTTGGCGAGAATTAAACGAAGTTGTCTTCTTCTCAATGCACCATCATAAATTCTCTTTTCTTCTTCGTTATCAGGAATCACCTCAGGAACAGGTCTTGGTTTACCATTTGAGTCGATTGCTACAAATGTGAGGTATGCTTCGTTGCTTTTGTATTTGTATTGTTGTGTTAAGTCTTCACCCCAAACTTTGATGTGAATTTCCATTGAAGTTTTAAAGGCTCTTGAAACCTGGGCTTCAATATGTACTACATGTCCAAGTTTAATTGCTGCATCAAAAGAGATATTGTCCACAGAAACAGTTACGCAAGTAACATTACAATGTTTTCCTGCCGCAATGGCGCCTGCAATATCCATCCAGTACATGAGTCGGCCTCCCATTAAGTTGCCATAGAAATTGGTATCGTTGGGTAAAACCAACTCCGACATATTCACTTTCGAATCTGAAGATTTTTTCTGTATCATAAAAGAAGTTTAAATCACAATTTTTTCAGCATTGGCAATAAATGCAGGATCTATATCAGCTCCAATACCAGGCACATCATCTAATTCTAAATAGTAATTGTTGTATCTGGCCCCGTTGAGTACTGGATCTGTAAGATGTCCAAGTAGGCAAGTGTCTAGGTCATAAAAATGTAGGTTGTTGTGCGACATTGCCAAATGTACTTTAGCTGTAAGGGCTAGTCGACTTTCAACCATTCCGCCTAACATGCAAGGCATGTTATATTTGGCAGCAGTATCAGCAATTTTTTGAGCTTCAAGTATGCCACCTGATTTTGCCAGTTTTATATTAATATAATCACAACTGTTGTTGTTGATTAAACGTTCTGCATCATAATGATCAAATACACTTTCATCTGCCATGATAGGAACACTAACCCTCGATTTTAATTCTGGTAAGAGATGGTCATATCTTTTGTGCATGGGCTGTTCGCAAAATTGAACATCATATTTGGCTATTGCATTCAGAGTGTTTATTGCTGTATTGAAGTCCCATCCTTGGTTAGCATCAGCTCTCAGTTGTATAGTTGGACCAACGGCGGCTCTTATTTTTTGTATTCTGGTAATGTCTTCTTCACCATTTTTGCCAAGTTTTACTTTGATTACTTTTACACCTTGTTCAACAAACTGAATTGCTGTTTTGGCCATATCATCTGGTGTGCTAATCCCAATTGTAAGATCAGTTTGTATAACCTTTTTCTTACCTCCTAAAAAGGCATATAGCGGTAGTCCTGCTTTTTTGGCTGCTATATCATGCATGGCCATATCAAAAGCACTTTTAATCGTTTTATTGAAAGCGATGTAGGCATCTAATTCACGAAGACGGTCTTCTATTTGCAGTGGATTTTTTCCAATTAACAGCTTGGCCAAATCTTTTCCTACATAGAAACAGGTGTCTTGCGTTTCTCCTACAAGCATGGGAAATGGACTACATTCACCTATGCCGGTTATGCCCTCATCTGTATGCATTTGGAGGTAGATGTTTTCTGCTGCATAACAGGTTTCTGTCGCAATAACAAAGGGTTCCATCGGAATGGTTAGTCGGTATAGTGCTATGGAACTGATTTTCATTTTAAGGATTTATTTCGATAGGCTAAGTTACAGTTTCCAGTTCAGTATCCAGTTTTTTAAGAAATGCTTTCGCACATTCAATATGGTCTTTTTGTTTTTGATCTGGCATTTTATCAAATGTATGTACCAGCATGCCTAGTCTGGGATTGCTTAAGAAAAAGCTTCTTTGTTTGTCCATAAAATGCCAAAATAGACTATCCCATATGTAATGCCATGTGTTGTGGTTCACCTCTTTCTCTTTTTTATAGTCGCTCATTTTAAAGAGGTAATTGCTGCCACTGATATATGGTTTTGTTGTAAGCGTTCCGCCATCAGCAAATTGAGTCATGCTGTAAACATTGGGTACCATTACCCAGTCGTATGCATCAATGAATAGTTCCATGAACCATCGGTACACTTCATCAGGGTCAAACTCGCAAAGCAGGAAAAAATTACCCAAAATCATTAAGCGTTCAATGTGGTGTGCATAGCCCGTTTGCAATACTTTTTTTATTGTCTGGTCTATTGGCTCAATTCCTGTGGTGCCTGTATAAAAGGAGTTTGGAATTTTTCGGTTAAATCCCCAGTAATTTCTTGTCCTTTGATAACTGCCATTTAACAAGTAGGTGGCGCGCATGAATTCTCTCCAACCTATGATTTGCCGGATAAAACCTTCTGTCGCATTTAAGGGTACATTGTGTTTTTCGGCAAATGCCAAAGCGGTGTCTACAATTTCTTTTGGTGTGATAAGCCCTATGTTGATTGAAGGAGATAGTAAACTATGAAAAATAAAATGTTCATCTCTTGCAATTGCATCTTCGTATTCCCCAAATTGAAAGAAGCGGTGTTGTAAAAATGCAGCTAGATTATTGAGTGCTTGTTGTCTTGTCCATGCCCATGGAAAAATATTGTTTTTAAATGTAGCATCTCCTGGTAAATCAGCATAATGTACTTCTACTTCTTTAAATGCTTTTTTAAGGTGTTCATCAGCTTGAGGAAATACTGGTTCAGGTATGTTTATTTGCTTGGGAAGTTTTTTTCGATTCTCTGCATCATAGGTCCATTTTCCTCCAATAGGTGAACCTTTGTGATCAAGAAGAATGCCCAATTTCTTTCTTTGGTAGATGTAGAAGTCGGTTTGGTGGTAATGTTTTTTCCCTTTGAAAAAGGTGTTGATTTCATCTCGACTGGTTAAGAAATCTGGACCTTCTATCCACTGGATTTCTATACTATTTTTGTGAGCAGCAGTATCAACATGTTTTTTCAACCATTCGTCGCTAGGAAAACAAGACCTGATTTGTTTTGTACCAATGGCTTTTAAATGACTAAATAGCTTTTCTAAGTTGGACTGACCTTCATGTGCTGCTATGTACTTCACTTCAAATCCTTCAGCTCTTAAAGTTGATGCGTAGGCAAACATGCTTGCTTTGTGAAGGATGATCTTTTGTTTGTGAAACTTGAATTGTTTGAAAAAAAGTTCTTCTTCAATCAAATAGACAGGCTCATTTTCCTTTATTGCGGGATGTTGGTGGAAAAGTTGGTGGGGAAATATCAAGCTAATGGTCATGTTTGCAAAACAATTTTTCTGCTTGAATGTTTATGACAAAAAGTATTGAAATGGAAAAGCTGACAGCAAAGAAAATTGTGGTTGCAGGTGCTACAGGTGGTATAGGTAGACAATTGGTAAAAATGTTGCACCAGAGTGGGGCGGAGGTTTTCGTTACTGGTAGGAGCCAAGCTAAATTAGATGCTTTGGTTAATGACTTAGGCTTGAGGTCAACACATGCATTGGCCTTGGATATAGCTGATGAGTCAGCTATGCTACAACTTGGGGCAAAAGTGGCACAAGAAATGGGAACTCCAGATATTTTGGTCAATCTAGCTGGTATTGGAATTATTAAGTCGATGGACAACCTAAGCTTGGCAGAATTCAACCAGTCGTTGCAAACCAATTTGGTTGGTGCTTTTCTTTTTGTAAAAACCTTTCTTGCTCCAATGAAAGATAATAAAAAAGGGTTGATTGTAAATGTTCCTGGTGTGTTAGGGAAGGTTCCAATGGCGGGAGCTGCTGCTTATTCTGCATCTAAATATGGTATTGTTGGAATGATGCAAAGTATTCGTGAAGAATTGAAGCGGACTGA